>Ga0194132_10000029_pt1 | contig 228134 bp, 228 predicted proteins | sample TA2KigOf80mmetaG_FD_148612 | JGI IMG/M metagenome (GOLD analysis project Ga0194132, IMG submission 148612) | Freshwater microbial communities from Lake Tanganyika, Tanzania - TA2015054 Kigoma Offshore 80m | ecosystem: Environmental > Aquatic > Freshwater > Lake | place: Tanzania: Lake...
TCCGCCTCGCGCAGAATCTTCACCATCTGCTCTTCCGTAAACCGACTCTTCTTCATGGGGGCTTCCTTTCCGTCGGAAGCCATTCTCTCTCAAGAATCAGTCGGTCCGAGAATCGGCCAGCAGGTCATGCACGCGAGTAACACATCGTTGCAGGGCGAGAGAAATGCTGCCGTTGAGCGTGTAAGGCAGCTGGAACTCGAGCTGGCGCGGCTTGATCGAAGGCCGAGCGAGCCTCTCAAAATCGTGGTCGAACCGCCGGAGGAGGAGCGTCCGCGCCTAGAAGTGGGCTTTCTGTTAAAGCCAAATCGCTGGGATCCGCGTTCAGTGAAAATGCGCGCCGAAGGCGCCCGATTGCGATTTTCGCTGTTGATCAAGAACGACTCCAAGAAAGTTGCGCCTGCCCCCCTGTTTCACCTGACCCTTCTCGATGGGGCACGCTTCATTACCGCCCCGTCTGGGTTCAAGACTCCGGATCCGAGCGTTGGGGAAACGCGATTCGCGAGGCTCCGGAACGAGCTCCATCCAGGTATGTGGTCGGGAGCGTTCGAATTCGAGGTCGAGCCGCTTGCAGAGGCCACAAGGTTCAGGGTCGAGACCATCGTGCGCTGTTCGACGTGCGAACCAAGCGGCACGCGGCAGGTGTTGGTCGTAAACGTTCTGCGGTGAGCGACTGACGACCGGCGTTCTCATTTCTCCTGTCGCCCGAGTCTTCCGGGGGCGAGAGATCCTGTCGGCCCCTCACTCCAACTCCGGCGCCCACGCCACGCCGTTGATGTGCGCGCCGCCGTCCACGAACAGCGTGTTGCCGGTCAGGTAGCGGCAGTCCTCCGACGCGAGGAACAGCGCCACGCCCGCGATGTCTTTCTCCGGGTCGCCCATGCGCCCCATCGGATTCGCCGCCGCCATCGCCTGCGCGGTCTCGGGGTTCGCGTCGTAGAACGCCTTGTACGCCGTCGTTGCCGCCGCGGGGCAGATCACGTTCGCGGTGATGCCGTACTGCGCCCACTCGCGCGCGGCGGTGCGCGAGAGCGCGCGCAGGCCTTCCTTCGAGAAGTTGTACTCGGCGGTGCCCATGTGCGCGTTCACGCCGTTCAGCGAGCAGATCGTGACGATGCGGCCCCAGCGCTGGCGCTGCATGTGCGGGAAGCACGCCTGCATTGCCCAAAACGCGCCCATCAGGCCCGTGCGGAAGCCGTGCTCCATCAGCGCGTCAGATTTTTTCTCGATGCGCCCGATCTGGCCGCCGCCCCAGGCGTTGTTCACGAGCACGTCCGCGCCGCCGAACTTCGTGCGTGTGAGCTCGACCGCGGCGAGCACCTGCTCCTTCACGCCCACGTCCATCGCGACGAACTCCGCGCGCGCGCCGAAGTCGCGGCGCAGCGCCTCCGCGCAGCGCGCGCCGGACGCGGCATCGCGCTCGGCGACGACGATCGCCGCGCCCTCGGCTGCGAAGCGGCGCGCGATGCCTTCGCCGATGCCTGCGCCGGCGCCCGTAATCAGTGCGACGCGATTCGCGAGAACGCCCATGCGCGACTCCTTCGAAGTGGAGTCGCGTGGTATCGCAGCGCGTCTACCTGCGCAGCGAGCCGCCACCGAGCTGCGCGATCAGCGCGTCGTCGCGCGCGAAGTCGAACGCGTAGCGGCTGCGGCCCTCGCGCACGAACCACTCGTAGGAATCGCGGTAGCCGTCTTCGAGGCCGAACTGCGGCGACCAGCCGAGCTCGCGCTGAGCCTTCTCGATCGAGAACGCGACGCTGCCCATCAGCGCCTCGCCCCAGTGCACGAGCGGCGGATTCGCGCGGCGCGCGATCTCCATGGGCACATGCAGGATGTTCGGCTCCACCCCGACTGCGCGCGCCATGAGATGAATCATCCCGCTCACGCTCGCGGATTCGCGGCCGGTCACGGTGTAGGTCTGCCCGACCGAGCGCTTCGTCTCGATCACGCTCGCCATGCACGCGGCGACGTCCTGCACGTGGATCAGCTGCACGAGCGCGTGGCCTTCGCCGGGAATCGGAATCGGGCGCTGCTGCTCGAGGCGCGCGAAGAACACCGGGTCGCGCGACGCGAGCGGCGACATCGGCCCGAGCGTGTGGCCCACGCGCAGCGTCGTATGCTGGAACGCCGTCGCCGCGTGCTCCGCGTCGAGCAAGTCCTCGCACTGCACCTTGCCCACCCCGTACGCCTTGCGCGGGTCGGCGTCGTTCGGGTCGTGGCGGCGGAAGTGCTCGAGGATCGGCTGCACGTAGCTGCGCCGATACACCGCGGTCGAGCTCGTGAAGACGTAGTGCGCTACGCGCCCCCGAAACAGCTCGACCAGCGGACGCACGTCCTTCGGCGTGTACGACGTGTTGTCGAACACCGCGTCGAACGCATCGCGGTGCGGGCCGAGCACGGCTTCGAGCACGCCGGGCTGCTGGCGGTCGCCGTGGAGGCGCTTCGCACCGGGCGGCATCGGCGCTTCGTGCGAGTTCATCAGCGTCACTTCGTGCCCGCGCCGTGCAAGCTCGAACACGAGATGCAGACCGATGTAACGGTTCCCGCCGAGGACGAGCGTGCGCATGGAGGCTTCCTCCGCCGCGGAGGTAGCGCGCTTCCCTGAAGTTGCGGCAGCGCTGCGGCGATGAGTCGCTAACTCCTGCGCAGGGGGACAGCGCTTGCCGCGTAGCACGAAGATCGTCGCGACTCAGGGGCCCGCATCGAGCGATCTCGCCGTGATGCAGCGCATGATCGAAGCGGGCGTCGACGTCGTGCGCTTCAACTTTTCGCACGGCGGCGACGAGGCGGACCGGCTGGCGCGCGCGAAGGTGGTGCGCGAGGCGGCGAAGCGAGCGCGGCGCGAGGTCGGGATTCTCGTCGACCTGCAAGGCCCGAAGATTCGCGTCGGCCGTTTCGCGGGCGGCGTGGTGCAGCTCGAGGCGGGCGCGCACTTCATCCTCGACGCGACCTGCACGCTCGGCGACGCGCGGCGCGTGGGCATCGACTTTCAGGACCTGCCGCGCGACGTAAAGGCGGGCGACACCCTGCTGCTCAACGACGGGATGATCGTGCTCGACGTCGAGCGCGTGACCGGCCCCGAGATCCACACCGTGGTGCGCACCGGCGGCGAGCTCGCGGACAAGAAGGGCATCAACAAGCAGGGCGGTGGGCTCTCCGCGAACGCGCTCACGGAGAAGGACGCGCGCGACATCGAGATCGCGATGGCGTGCGGCGCGGACTTCATCGCCGTCTCGTTCGTGAAGAGTCGGGCCGACGTCGAGCGCGCGCGCAAGCTCGCCGCGCGCGCGGGCGCGGCGCACGGCGCGGAGCCGCTGATCATCGCCAAGATCGAGCGCGCAGAGGCGATTCCGGCTCTGGATCAGATTCTCGCTGCGGCCGACGGCGTGATGGTGGCGCGCGGCGATCTCGCGGTGGAGGTCGGCAATGCGCGCGTGCCGGCGCTGCAGAAGCGCATCATTTCGGCGGCGCGCAAGGCGAACAAGCTCGTCATCACCGCGACGCAGATGATGGAGTCGATGATTCAGAACTCGGTGCCGACGCGCGCCGAGGTGAGCGACGTCGCGAACGCGGTGCTCGACGGAACCGACGCCGTGATGCTCTCCGCCGAGACGGCGGTGGGGCGGTACCCGGTGGAGACGGTGGAGGCGACGGCTGCGGTCGTCGCAGAGGCGGACCGCTCGGAGCAGGTCGAGCTCGACCTTCAGTTCCTCAACCAGACCTTCTCACGCGTGAACCAGTCGATCGCCTACGGCGCGCTCTTCATCGCGTACCACCTGCGCTGCGCCGCGATCTGCACGCTCACCGAGTCGGGCACGACCACGCTGTGGATGAGCCGCCACGACGTCGACATCCCGATCTACGCGCTCACCCCGAGCGAGGCGACGCAGCGGCGGCTCTCGCTCTACCGCAACGTGCACCCCGTCTACATGGGGCGCACGAACGATCGCGAGGGCGCGCTGCGCGCTGCGGAGCGCATCCTGCTCGAGCAGGGCGCGGTGAAGCGCGGCGACCTGATCGTGCTCACCGTGGGCGAGCCGATGGGCCAGCCCGGCGGCACGAACACGCTGAAGATCGTGCGCGTGGCCGAATAAGCCTGGCGCGCGCGGCCGCGGGACTGACGGGCGCCGTACGCGCTCGCCCACCGCCCACGCGAACCGTGCGCGTCGGCTCGGGAGCGCCCGCAGCGGTGAGCTGCGGGACGCTCCTGAGCGGTTTCGCGCGGCCCTGCGTTCGCGCCTTTAGTGGCGCGCGACGCTCGTCGGGGCGCCGGCCTTCGACGCGTGGAGGCGCGAGAGTCCGTCGTGATCGACCGACGCGACGGTGCTGTCCATGGTCTGGCTCATGCACTGCTTCCACTGCGCCTTCTCCGCGAGCGAGCGACCCTCGGCGGGGCTGCACACCGAGCGCGCGGCGCTCTCGAGCCGGCGATAGAGGGCGTCCACGCCAGCTTGGCTCTCGAGGTTCAGGTCCGATGTCCGGACCGCCTTCTGCATCGGTGCGTCGCTCGACGCGAGGCACGGAAGGGCGACGAGGCAGAACGCAAAGGACAGCGCGAGCTTCTTCATTGGGGGGCTCCGTGGGCGCCGGTTGCCGCCGGGCGGTTGGCGCTGGGTTTTAGGTTGGAGCCCATTTCGGACGGCGCGCACACCTGCTGAAGCGAAAAACACTCAGCAGGAACGGACGACGAAGCCCTGAGCCAGAACCATCCGAGCTACTTCGCGTCGTCCGCCTCGCGCCGCGTCCAGCCGCGCTCGACGACCATGCAGTTCTCGCGGATGCGCTTGCCGAAGGGCCGGAACAGGGTGGGGCGCACCTTCGGGTAGACGCGGAACTCGATCCCGACGCCGCCGCGCACGTAGCCGTTCGCGTAGTCGGCGATCTGGCTCGCGCCCTCGGAGCACTCGTGGAAGTCGCCGTACCAGTCCTGGCGATCCTTCGTGCCGTGCGACCAATGCGAGCAGCCCGCGAGGGCGAGCATCGCTGCGATCGCAAGGACGCGTTTCATAGGCCTCCCCGGGCGGTTGAGCGGGGCGGAGCTTGGCCTCGTCATCGGCCAGGCGCCACTAGTTTCTTTAGTCCGGCGCGTCAGCGACCTGCGCCGGGAGTTGCCGGGGCGTTGCTGGCGGTCTCGGGGGGAGCTGCGGCGACGTTGCACAAACGCTCGACGCCGTAGTCCTGCGGATTCTTCAGCCGCCCCGCCTGAACCATCTCGGCGAGCACCTTCTCCGTATAGGTCTCCGTGTCGCGCGCGGCGTAGGCGGCGCGGCGGGCCTGCACGACCGGATCTTCGAGGTCCGCGCAGTGGCGCACGATCGCCGGCTTCACGTTCACCCAGCGCCCGTCGAGGACCACGTTCGGGGAGTACGACTCGTCCCACTCGGGCGAGAGAAAGGGCCGCAGGTCGAAGGGCACCGGCATCGTCCAGCCCGCATCGGTGCGCTGCAGGAGCGGCGGCGTGCCCTCGCACAGGTCGATGTACCAGTGCACTCCCACGTAGTTCGCCTCGAGGTCGCCGGGCGAGATCACGCCCGAGATCACGCCGCCGAGCACCGTCGTCTCGATCGTGATGCCGCGGTCGATCGCGAACCGGAGCGCGTCGTCGTGCGAGAGCCCGCGCTCGCGCGCGCCTTCGTACCACTCGAGGTAGTAGTGCCCCTCGCTGAAGAAGTGGGAGATCTTGTCCGTGCCGAAGCGGATGCCGTCGACCTCGAGCGTCGGGCTCGGTGGCACGGTCAGACCGAGGTCGTACCAAGGCAGGCCGCCGTAGATCCAGTTCTTCCGGTAGTCGAACTCTTCTTCCTTCGTCGCGGGAACTCGCGACAGCACCGCCGTTAGCTGCGCCCACAGCTCGATCGTCTGGAAGATGAAGAGCGCGTAGCGGTCGTGAATCGCGTCGACGACGTCGCGGCAGCTCGCGCCGCGCCCGTGGTCCTTGGCGTTGATCTCCGCGAGCGCCGTGCGGATCTCGAAGTTGATCTTCGCGTTGAGCGCGTCGCCCGAGTCCGCCATCGGGCGGCGCCACGCGTAGTACTGATCCGTCTCGAGCGCGCCGGCCGAGGACGCGACGGACAGCGCGAGCGCCGCGCAGAGTGCGCGCGTCAGAAGCCCCATCCGATGCCCCCCGACACGAGCCAAGGCGATCCTTCCCGGTGATCCGTGATGCGACGGTAGAAGCCGAGGGTGAGATTCAGGCTCACCACGGTGAACTGGCCCTCGACCCCCGCCAGCCACTCGCGATCCGCGCGCCGCGGGGTCTCACCCCAGGTGCGCATTACCGAGCCGCGCACGGAATAGCCCATGTAGCGGCGCGAGAGGAAGTACTTGTTGTCCCCAAGCTCGCCGATCAGGTACGCGGGCCCGAGGCTGAACACGGCCCCGCCCGCGCCCGCCTCGGCGCTCGCGAGCCAGCCGTCGACCTCGCACTGAATCGTGCAGTCGTAGGCGCGCGAACGCTTGCCGATCAGCATGCCCAGGCCGACCGACGCGAGCTGCGGATAGGACACCCGCGCGCGCGCGAGGCCGAACAGCTGATGCTCGCGCTCCGTCTCGCGCTGCAGCTCGGCCTCGATCTCTTCAGGCGTAAGCACGCTCGGATCGCGCGCGCTCTCGGCGTGTGCCGGGGCGAGCAACGCGACGAGCACGAGCGCGCACGCGGCGAAACGAACGGTCTGTCGCACCACGCCCTCCCCGAGCGACGGCGTTTATCGCAGCGGACGCCACACGGGGCAAGCGATCAAGCGCGCCGCTGGAGAGGTCGATTCGACGGGGGATGGAACGGCGCAGCGCACCTCGCGAACGGCAGCGGCTTCCCTGCGAAGTCGTTCACGGCGATCGGACCGTGCGCGGGATCCTGGTCGATGCCTCCGCGTCCGGCGCCTTCGTGCAGCTCAATTCGCGCATTCCGGTCGGCGAGGAGGTCGCGATTCGGTTCGCCGACGTGACGTTTGCGCCGCAGCTGGCGCGGGCGCGCGTGGCGCGCAAACGGGTCGCCTCGTCTCGCGCGGGCGTCGGGCTCGAATGGATCGAGCCGCCGGCGTTTCTGAGCGCGGACTGGTCCGACCGCATCGAGTTCGTGACCGAGGATCCGGGATGCAGCGAGGCGAACGCCGAATCGCCCAGCTCCATTCCGTCGAGCGAGGCAGCGGAGGCGACTCCGGAGCCCGATGCGCCGCCGCCGACTCCGAGTGAAGGCACAGAAGCCGCGGAGCCGTTCACGCACGGCGAGATCGCGCTCGCTGAACCCTCCCCGCGCGAGGAGGTGATTGACCTCGCTCCGCAGGCGGTGCGCGCCGATGTCGCGCTGATCGACGAAGGCGACCTCGGCGGCATCGCGCAGCTCGCGCAGTCTCTCGGCGCGAGCGTGCTGCGGCTGCGCTGGGGCTCGCAGGTGGAGCCGATCGCGTGGGCCGAAGCGCCGCGACTCGTGATCGTGTCCGCGCGCGTCGCCCTCGCGGTGCCCCTCGACGAGGCCGTGCTCGCGCGCGGCGCGATCGGCCTCGCGGTGAGCGACTCCGATGCGCAAACCCTTCACACGCAGCTTCGACGTCAGGGCTACGAGTGGGTGCTGCGCCGCAGCGCACACCCGGAGACGCAGCGCCTGCTGCTCGCCTCGCTGCTGTATCGCCAGCGCGAGCGTCGCAAGCACCCGCGCCGCGCGTTCGGCGCGCCCGCGCGCGTGTGGCACGGCATCCGCCCCGTGCGCGCCTTCGTGCTCGAGCTGTCCGCGACGGGTGCGCGCGTGCAGCTCGCGCGGCCGCTCGCGCCGGCGGCGCGGATCGTGGTGCGCGTGCCGAGCAAGTACAGCGGCGGAAGCGCGCTCACACTCGTGGGAGCGATCGAGCGCAGCGAGTCGGCGGGCGAGGACTGTGTCGCCGGCGTGCGCTGGGAGGCGCTCTCGGCGCGCAAACGCAAGCGCCTGGCGGCTCTGCTCGGAGTGCTCGCAGCGACCGGCCCGCTCGCACGGGTGCCGTGCACGCCGGGCGCTCTCGGCGCGCCGGCCGCGCTGAAGGATCGGCGCCGCAGTGCGCGCGTGCGCTACGCGCAGCAAGTGCTCGCGCTCGATGAGAAGAGCGGCGTCGCGAACGACGTGCTGTTCGGCACCGATCTCTCGCTGCGCGGGATGCGCGTCGAGCCGCACCCGCGCGTCCGCGTCGGCTCGAGGCTGCGGCTCGCGCTGCGACCGCCCGGCGGCGAGCCGCCGGTTCTGCTCGACGCCGAAGTCGCCCGCGATGAAGGCCCGCGCGGGCTGATCTTGCGATTCTCCGAAGCCACGCTCGCCGCGCGGAGGGCGCTCGAGCGCATGCTCAAAGCCGGCGCGGAGATCGAGCGCACCCACCACGCGCGCGGCGAGAAAGCGCGCGTCGTGCTGAGCACGCTGGTGGAGGCGACGGCGGAGAGCGCGTAGGAGCAGTGCTTCCACCCGCCCGCCCCCCGGCTTACCGTCGCGCGCCTATGAGCAATCGCGACGACTGGCAGCCGATCCTCGACGAGCTGGAGCGCCGCCGCGCGATCTCGCGCGGCATGGGCGGCGACGAGCGCGTCGCGCGCCTGATGACCGCGCGCGGGAAGCTCGACGCGCGCGCGCGCCTCGCCGCGCTCTTCGACGCGGGCACCTTCGTCGAGTTCGGCGGGCTCACCGGCGGCACCGGGGCGCCCGCGGACGCGCTCGTCGCCGGCTTCGGCAAGGTCGATGGCCGCAGCGTCGTCGGCGCCGCCGAAGACTTCACCGTGCTGGGCGGCTCGATCGGTCCCGGCTCCGCAGCGAAGCGCTACCGCGCCGTCGACCTCGCGCACCAAGAGCGCGTGCCGCTCGTGTTCATGCTCGACGGCGCCGGCCATCGCCTCACCGACACCGGGGGACACGGCCGCGCGCCGAACGATCTGCTCGCGCTCGCGGACTTGTCAGGGCGCGTGCCGATGGTGTGCCTCGTGCTCGGCGCGAGCGCGGGGCACGGGGCGCTCACGTCGCCGCTCAGCGACTTCACGATCATGAGTGAGGCCGGCGCGATGTTCACCGGCGGGCCGCCGCTCGTGAAGGCCGCGCTCGGCGAGGACGTGACGAAGGAGCAGCTCGGCGGCCCGAAAGTTTGCGCCGAGATCGCCGGCACCGTGCACAACGTGGCGAAGAACGACGCGGAGGCCGTCGCGCTCGCGCGCAGATATCTCTCGTATCTGCCGTCGAATTGTCATGGCGCCGCGCCGCACCGCGAAGGGCCCGACACCGGGCCGCGCCTCGTCGACGACATGCTCGACCTGATTCCGCCGAGCGATCGCAAGCCGTACAAGATGCACCGCGTCATCGAGCGCGTCGTCGACCGCGGCAGCTTCTTCGAGGTGCAGCCGGCCTACGGCGCGTCTCTGATCGTCGGCTTCGCGTTCGTCGGCGGGCAGTCCTGCGCGCTCGTCGCGAACGACCCGTGGGTACGCTCCGGCTCCGTCGACAGCGCCGCCGCGATCAAGGCGATGGACTTCCTCGAGACGGCGGGCCGCTTCAACGTCCCGGTGATCTTCCTCGCCGACAACCCCGGCGTGATGGCGGGAACGAAGGCGGAGCGCGAGGGCATCCTCAAGTGGGCGGGCAAGATGTTCCGCGCCGAGCGCCGCCTCCGCGTGCCGAAGATCCACGTCACGTTCCGCAAAGCGTTCGGCTTCGGCTCGACCACGATGGCGCACAACCCGTTCGACCATCAGACGCTGCAGGTCTCGTTTCCGAACCTCACGATGAGCTCGATGCCCGCCGGCCCCGGCGGCCAGAGCGCGAAGCTGAGCGCCGAGGAGCAAGCGCGCGTCGAAGCGGAGCAGAAGGCCGGCGCGTGGCGCATGGCGTCGACGCTCGGCACCGACGACGTGATCGATCCGCGCGAGATCCGTAACAAGTTGCTGCAGGCGCTGGAGCTGGCGAAGGGCCGCATCCGCAACCCGCGCGCAGAGCGCGACTCAGGAGATTCCCGATGAAGTACCGACTCATGGGCAACAGCGGCCTGCGCGTGTCGGAGCTCGCGCTCGGGGCGATGACGTTCGGCACTCAAGGCTGGGGCGCGGACAAGGCCGAGAGCCGCAGCGTCTACGACGGCTTCCGCGAGGCCGGCGGCAATTTCATCGACACCGCGAACATCTACAGCGGCGGCACGAGCGAGACGTTCCTCGGCGAGTTCCTCGCGGGCGACCGCGAGCGCATCGTGCTCGCGACGAAGTACACGGGCGCGACGCGCTCGCGCGACGTGAACGCGGCGGGCAACAACCGCAAGAACATGATGGACTCGGTGCACGCGAGCCTTTCGCGCCTGCGCACGGACTACATCGATCTCTACTGGGTGCACGCGCGCGACTTCACCACGCCGATCGAGGAAGTGATGCGCGCGCTCGACGACCTCGTGCGCCAGGGCAAGGTGCTGTACGTCGGCGTCTCCGACACGCCCGCGTGGGAGGTGGCGCGCGCGAACACCCTCGCGGAGCTGCGCGGCTGGAGCGCGTTCGTGGGCCTGCAGATCCGCTACTCGCTGCTCGACCGCGCCGTCGAGCGCGAGCTGCTCCCAATGGCGAAAGCGATGGACCTGACGATCACGCCCTGGGACGTGCTCGGCTCCGGCGTGCTCGCCGGCAAGTACAACAACAACCCCGCCGAAGCGGGCCGCGCGAAGCTGCGCGGCTTCGTCAGCGAGCGCGCGCTCGGCATCGCGGGCGAAGTGATCAAGGTCGCGCAGGAGCTGGGCCGCACGCCGGCGCAGGTAGCGCTCAACTGGGTGCGCCAAGGGCAGGGCGTGATCGTGCCCCTCGTCGGCGCCCGCACGCGCGCGCAGCTCGACGACAACCTCGGCTGCCTCGAGTTCTCCCTATCACCCGAAGTGAAGCAGCGGCTCGACGACGCCAGCAAGATCGAGCTCGGCTTCCCGCACGAGTTCCTGCAGCAGTTCCGCGCGGGGAGCGTGGTGAATCATCGGGAGTGATTCACCTCCGCATGAACCCCGCCATCACTCTCTTCGCCGCCGGAGCGAGCAGCGGTGTCATCGCGCGGCGCCACCACGGCGCGGGCGCGGTGTTCGCGGCGCTGGCGTAGGCGTCGAGGCCGAGCGCGGCGCGGAAGTCGCTCGATGCGAGCATCGGTGCGGGGTCGAGCGGGATACCCGTGCCGTCGGCAATGCGCGTCATGCGCTCGAAGTTCCCGATCACGCCCGCCGCGTCGACCACCAGCGCGCTGCCCGCCTTCGCGCGCAGGGCATCGCGCGCGCTCGCGAGCGCAGCGGCGTCGCCGCGCAGCGCGGCCTCGGCGAACGCCGTCAGCTCGGCAGCCTGCGCGACGCCGACCGAGTCGTCCTTCGCGCCCTCGCTGATCGCACGCAGGTCGACTTCACCTCGATTCGCCTCGACGCTCGCCCGGAGCATCAGCGCGTGCGAGGTTGTTCAATAGAAGCAGTGGTTGAGCGCCGAGACGCGGCCGGCGACGAGCTCCATTTGCGCGCGATCGATCGCGCGCCCGGTGTCGAGGCGCGTCATGCGCGCGGGCGAGAGGTACTGCGCTGCGGAGAGCTCCATCCACGCGCGCACCTCGTTCGGCGCGAGCGTGAGCGCGCGCATCACGTAGGCCGCGCGCAGCGGGCCTCTCTTGAAGAAGAGGTCGCTCTCGGCGGAGCCGGCCTGCGCAGGGTCGATCATCGGCACCCAGGCTTCGCCGCTGGTTAGGCCCGCTGGCCGCGCGCGCGTCGGGTCTCCGCGCTCGGGCGCGGGCAGCGGCTCGAGCGCAAAGCCCATCGCGAGCTGGAACGCGTCGACGCTAATCGCGAGCACCGCCACGCCGAGCGCCTCGACGTAGCGCTCGTTCGTCACGCCCTGCGCCGCGAGCCCGTCAAACCACTTCTTCGTGAGCCGAGACGCGTCGGTCGTCACGCGATGGATCGCATCGACCAGCGCCGCCTCGAGTGGGGCGCGGGCCGCGTGCTGCTCGGCATCGGCGTACGGCGAGAGTGCCGCCTTGCGCCGCGCGCACAGCGCACACGAACGCGCGCGCCGCGTCTCCTCAACGACCGCGACGCGCTCCGCGCCCGCGAGCCACGCGCCGGGCCGCGCGATGTGCGCCCACGCCTTGCGGTGGGCGTCGGCGAGATCGGCGCGAATCGGGTCCGGCGATGCGCCGTAGTCGAAGGCGGTCATGCGGAGGGCCTCCTCTCAACATCTTGCGCGAGCGCGTGCGGCGAGGGAAGAGAAACCTCGGACGCATTGCTCGCGCACGCGAGAGGTCGCCGTGCCACGATGCCGCCGATGCGCCCGCTCGTGCTCGCCTCCTCGCGCCCGCTGCGCTTCGCCGCCTTCACGGCGCTCTACTTCGCGCAGGGTGTGCCGATCGGGCTGCTCACGATCGCGCTGCCGGCGTGGCTGGCGCAGCGCGGGCTCGGCGTCGCGGAGATCGCGAGTTATCAGGGAATCATCGGGCTGCCTTGGGGGCTGAAGCTGATCAGCGGTCCGCTGATGGACCGCTTCTCGTTTCCCGCGATGGGGCGGCGCCGGCCGTGGGTGCTCGGCGCGCAGGCGGGGCTCACGCTCGCGTTCGCAGGACTCGCGCTCGTCGCCGACCCGCTCGCGCAGCTTCCCCTCGTGATCGCGCTCGGGGTGCTCGTCACCACGTGCAGCGCGCTGCAGGATGTCGCCACCGACGGCATGGCGATCGACCTCCTGCCCGAGGAGGAGCGCGGGCGCGCGAACGCGTTCATGGCGTTTGGGCAGGCCGCGGGCTTCTCCTCGTTCTCCATCCTCTCGGGGCTGCTGCTGGCGCGCTTCGGGCTCGGCGCAGCCGCGCTCACTGCCGCGGGCGCGGTCGCGCTGGTGCTCGCGCTCGTGCTGCTCACGCGCGAGCGGCCCGGCGAACGCGCGCTGCCTTGGTCGGCGGGTGAGGCGTCGCCCGCAGCGATCCGCGCGCCGGCTTCCTTCGCCGGCATCTTCCGCGGCCTCGGCCGCGTGTTGTTACTGCCGATGGGCCTCGTCGTGCTGCTCACCGAGTGCTTCGTGCGCTTGCGCGACGGCATCGCCATCTCGGTGCTGCCGGTGGTCGCCACCCAGACGCTCGGCTTCAGCGCCGAGGGCTACGCGAGCATGCAAGGGGGCTTCGGCATCGCGATCGCGGCGCTCGGTCTCGCGATCGGTCCGGGGATCGATCGCTACGGCGCGAAGCGCTTCTTCATGCTCGGCATCGCGCTCAACCTCGCCGTCGTACTCGTTTTCGCGACGACACAGCCGCTCTGGGGCAGTCAGGCCTACGTCATCGCGCTGTACGTGATCGCGAGCATTTTCGGGCAGATGGTGTTCGTGAGCTTCATCTCGTGCTCGATGGCGGTGTGCTGGCCGCCCGTCGCCGCCTCCCAGTTCGCGATCTACATGTCGCTCTCGAACCTCGCGCGCTCGCTGGGCGCGGTCGCGTTCGCGCTGGTGGCCCCGCAGCTCGGCGTCGTGGGCCAGTTCTACGCGATGGCGGCGCTGCTCGCGCTCGCGTTCGTGCTGATCTCGCGCTTCGATCTCACGCCGCACCGCGAGCGGCTGCGAGCGCTCGATGAGGCCCCGACGCCGTATTGACGCGCGCGAACCGAGTCAGCGCGATTCACCTATTCGCCTCAGACCACGACGCCACGAAGTCGGCCAGCAATGCTTGTGCGGTTGACGCCGCGTCGTTTCGCATGTCATGGCGTTGCCACACGAACGCGAACCCAACATGGCCGTTCTCGAACGTGACTCTCTCCCCCAAGAGGAGCTGCACAGTTTCGGGGAAGAGCACGACGAACAGCTTGGGGGAAGCCGACGACCTGTCGGAGTTTTGGGGAATCACCTCGATACCCTGTGCGGCGAGTAACCTCATTCCCCTCTTCTTGATCGTCTCGCATTCCTCCCCGCACGGCGCTCCGAGGACGGCGAATTCGAGCTTCGAGAGCCCGGACAGGGGAACACCAGAGTCCAGGATTACCTGGGCTGATGTGGCGAGCGGAGAGACCAGCGCAGCTAAGACTGCGAGGAATCGGATAGAGCGCTGGATCATGACGCTCACCTCCTAGAGTTACGCGCCGCCGCCCCCGCACAGCACGTCGTTCGCGTGCATCGTGTCCATGTACTCGCGCCACTCGACGATCTTGCCGGCTCGGGCGCGCAGCACGAAGTGGTACTTGTTATTGTAGATCTTCCCCGATACGTGCTTCCCGTAGCTCTCGGCCTCGATCGCGACGCGATCGCCTTCTGCCGTGAGCGCGTGGATCGTGAAGCGCAGTCCTTCGGGGAACACGGTGAGCACGCCGCGCGACGCCGCGGCGACCTGGTCGCGCGTGAAGGTGCCCGAGATCGGCATCGTGCCCGACGTCCAGCACGTGCCGTCTTCCGCGTAGGCGCTGACGATCGCGTCGACGTCGGCGCGCGAGATCGCGTCGACGAAGCGGCGCGCGAGCGCCTTGTTACGGGCTGCGAGCGAGGGCTGCTTCGCCGCGCGCTTCGGTTTTGCGCGCGCTGGCTTTTTCTTTGCGGCGCGCTTCTTCGCCGCCATCAGGCGCCGAGCCTGCGCACCGCCGCCTGTGCCGACGCCGCGAGCCCGTCGATCTGCGCCTTGAACGCGCCGACGTCCGCCTGCTTGCCCATCACGTTCTTGATGTATCGCGCCATCACGCCCTCGACGATCGCGGCGAGGCGCCAGTACTGGAACGCGCGGAAGTAGTCGACGCCCGCGGTGCTCGCGCCGGTCAGTTCCTCGTAGCGACGCAACAACTGCGCGCGCGTGGGGAAGCCGCCCGTGACGGTGGGCGACTGCGCGGCGCCGCGTGCGGTGGGGGAGTTCTCTTCGCCGGGCTCCGCCCAGTTGTTCATCAGGAAGCCCACGTCGGCGAGCGGATCGCCGAGCGCGCACAACTCCCAGTCGAGCACGGCCTGAATGCGGCCGCTCTTCGAGAGCATGTTCCCGATGCGGTAGTCGCCGTGGACGATGCCCGTGCGCACCTGCGCCGGCTTCAGCTTCTCGAGCGCGTCGCCCACTTCCTCCATCGCCGGCAGCTCGCGCGTCTTCGACTTCTCCCACTGCGTGCGCCAGCGGTGGATCTGGCGATCGAGGTATTGCTCGCGCTTGCCGAGGTCGCCGAGTCCAACCTCGTCGATGTCGACGCGGTGCAGCTTCGTGAGCACCTCGATCACGTCCCAGCCGAGCGGCATGCGCTCCGCGACCGGCACGTGTTCCGTCACGACGGCGGCCGTGTCGAGCACGACGCCGTCCACGAACTTCATCACGTAGAACGGTGCGCCGTTCACCGTCTCGTCCTTGCAGAGCCCGAGCACGGGGGCGACCGGCACGTCGGTCTGCGCGAGCGCGAACAGAATCTTGTGCTCGCGCGCCATGTCGTGCGCGGTCGCGAGCACGGCGCCGAGCGGCGGGCGGCGCAGCACGGTGCGATTGCCCGCGGCGTCGGTCACGCGATACGTGAGGTTCGAGTGCCCGCTCGCGATGATCGAGAACGCGAGCGGGAGCTTCGCGCCCGCGACGTTCGCCGCGTACCACTCGCTCACGCGCGCGGCGTCGATGCCCCTCGGAACTTCGTTCGCTGCCTGCTCGCTCATCGTTCGGTCTCCAAAGTTGCGCACGTACGTCTCAAGTGCGCGCGAATGTGCACGTACGTCCCCAGTGCGCGTCCGACTACTTTGGCGCGAAGCGCTGCCCCGCGTCGACGCGGATGGTCGAGCCGTTCAGCATCGGGTTCTCGAAGATCGCGATCGCCATCTTGCCGAACTCTTCGGGGCGGCCCATGCGCTTAGGAAAGGCGGCGTCGCGCACGAGGTTGTCGGCCATCGCGTCGGGGATGCCCTTGGTGAGCCCCGTGCTGAAGAGGCTCGGCGCGATCGTCATCACGCGCACGCCGATCGAACCGAGGTCGCGCGCCATGGTAAAGGTCATGCCCGCGATGCCGGCCTTCGCGGCGGTGTAGGCGACTTGGCCGATCTGTCCCTCGAACGCGGCGATCGAGGCGGTCATCAGGATCACGCCGCGCTCGCCGTTCTCGTCGGGCTCGTTCTTGCTCATCAGCTCCGCGGCGATGCGCGCCACGTTGAAGCTCGCGATCAGGTTCAGGTCGATCACTTTGCGGAACGCGTCGAGCGAGTGTGGGCCTTCCTTCGTGAGCGTGCGCATCGCGACGCCGCCGCCCGCCGTATTGGGACAGAAGTGCACGCCGCCGAGCGCCGCGTGCGCGTCGCGCAGCGCCTTCTCCGTGCCCGCGAAGTCCGTCACGTCGCACGGGAAGAACGGCGCGCCTAACAACTTCGCGACGTCTGCGCCCTGCGACTGCGGGCGATCCACGATCGCGACCTTGCCGCCCTTGGCGACGAACATCTCCGCGGTCGCACGCGCCATGCCCGATGCGCCGCCCACCACGATGGCCTTGCGTCCTGCGATCTCCATGAGTGCTCCCTGTGTGCGCGGACGGTGCCGCGAATTCTCTAGTCCCGTCGAATCAAGAGGCAGCCGCCGATCGGCCCGCCGCCCGCCGCGGCGACACCCACCTTCGCATCGCGCACCTGCCGCGCGCCGCCTTCGCCCCAGAGCTGCACGCAGGCTTCGTGCAGGAAGCCGTAGCCGTGCAGGCGCCCGCCCGAGAGCTGGCCTCCGTTCGTGTTGAGCGGAAGCTCGCCGTCGCGGGCGATGCGCGCGCCGCCTTCGATGAACGCGCCGCCTTCGCCGCGCGCGCAGAAGCCGAGCGCTTCGAGCCAGGCGAGCGCGATGAAGCTGAAGCCGTCGTAGAGCTGCGCGATGTCGACGTCGCGAGGTGTTAGGTCCGTGCGCGTCCAGAGCTGCTGGCCCGCGTCGCGCAGCGCCATCGTGGTGAGCTCGTCGAACTGGTCCCACGAGGGCCGCCCATGCAGCGCCGCGCCGATCGCTTCGACGTGGATCGGGGGCTTGCGGAGATCTCGCGCGCGCTCGGCGCGCGAGATCACGAACGCGGTCGAGCCGTCGACCGGCACGTCGCAGTCGTAGAGGCAGAACGGCGTCGAGATCAGCCGCGCGCCGAGGTAGTCGCCCAGCGTGAGCGGCTCGCGGTAGATCGCCTTCGGGTTCAGCGCCGCGTTCTTGCGCGCGTTGAGCGCGATCTGCGCGAGCTGCTCGCGCGTGGTGCCGAACTCGTGCATGTGGCGGCGCGCGAACAGCGCGATCCAGTTCGCTGCGGAGGCCGCGCCGTACGGCAGCACCCACTGCATGAACCCGCCCGCGCGATGGCTGACGCCGCTGCCGCCGACGCCTTGGCGCGGGCCACCGCCCTGCGCCGTGCTCTCCCACACCGTGCGGAAGCACAGCACGTGGTTCGCGTAGCCCGCGGCGACGGCGGCGCAGGCGGTGATCACGCTGCCGAGCTGCCCGGAGGTCTCGCTGCCGCCGTGATACCAGTCGAGCTCGAGGCGCAGCGCTTCCTGCACCTCGGTGACGCCGGCGCCGCTGAAGCCCGCAAAACCCGCGCCGCCCATCATGCCGGGATACGTGGCGAGGCCGTCGATGTCGGCGCGCGTGAGGCCCGCGTCGGCGATCGCGGCGATGCATGCGTCCACGGTCAGGCCGAGCGGATCGCGGTTCAGTCGCCGGCCCACGTCGCTCTGGCCGATGCCGGTGATCGCGACGTCGCGTTCACCGCGGGCGCTCGGGGCAGGGCGCGAGCGCGCTCTCTTCGCCGGCGCAGTCGCACCGGGCGCCGCCGCGCGGGGCGCGGAATCACGCTCAAAGAGCGGGATGAACACGCCGCCGTCGCGCTCCTCGAACACGACGCGCAACGGCATGCCGATCGCGATCTCGCTCTCCGCGCAGTTCACGAGATTCGTCGTGACGCGCAGGCTCGGCTGCTCCTCGATCTCGACGATCGCGATCACGTAGGGCGGAGGGAAGCCGGGCACCCACGGGTGATGGTTCACCGTGTACGTCGCGAGCCGCGCGCGGCCGGAGACCGCGTGCGGCGCGAGCTCGCGCGAGAGGCACTCGGGGCAGCTCGGCGCGGGCGGATGCACGAGCTGCGCGCACGCGATGCAGCGCAGGAAGCACAGCTCGCCGCGCGCGCCGCCGCGCCAGTAGTGCTCGTTCTCGGGCGTGACCTGCGGGAGCACGCGGAACGGTGTCGTCGCAATGCTCACTGGACTTGGCGGGCCGCAAGCGAAGCGCGCAGGCAGCCCGTGTCATCGGAGGCGAACGAAGTCACGCGGGAGAGCCGTCGAGGAAGCCCTCGAAGCCGTAACGCGAGAGCGGGCCGAACAGGATCTGCTCGAGCACACCGACGCCGCGCTTCTCGCCGAGCTTCGCGGTCACGAGGTTGTGGATGTGGTTGTGGAAGGGGTTGCCCGGCGCGAGGTCGATCTCCTTCCACACCTCGGCCTCGACCTTCAGCTCGCCCTGCCAGATTCCGTGGCCCCACTTCGGATGCGCGTAGCCGAGGCCGTTCATGTTGAAGCGACGCATCGTTTCGACTTCGAGCGCCAGGCTTTCTCCGCTGACCGTCTTGCCCGTGAACACGCCGCGCTTCACCCAGCGCGTCCGCGGCACGAACTCGAGCGTGTCGCCGGTGGGCGCGAAGTGCGTGAGCCCCGGCTCGTGCGCGTCGGCGTAGAGCGCGGGCGAGGCGTTCGTCGCGACGCGCATCGCGGAGGAGCCCCAGCGCGTTCCGTCCGGGTTCTGGAAGTAGCCGACCAGCGCGCACTCATCGCCGAAGTGCACGGGCGCCCACAGCCAGCCGAACGCGGGCGGCGCCGTCGGGCGCGCCGGCGCGTTCGCGCCCACGCTGCGCACGCCCCAGCTGCGGTCGCGCGTGGCGTAGGTCGTCGCGGGATCGATGCGTGTCGTCGCGCCTGCCGCGCGCACCCAGCCTTGCCAGGTCCCGAACTGCGTGAAGCGCGTCATGTCGACGAGATTGCGCGTCGAGTCGAACGCCTTCATGCGCGCGCGCGGCTCTTCGAGCGCCGGCGCGCGCGACACGAACTCGAGATCGCACGCGATGCCGTGCTCGTTCTCGGCGGCCGCGAAGCGCAGGCGTCGCATCGGCTCGAGCACGGTGAGCGAGATCGGCCCGACACTCGTATGTGTCGGCTCCTTCGGCGCGAGGCGCGACGCATGCAGCGAGTGCTGCACGCCGTCCGGGCCGAGGAACGAGAAGTGCGCGTCCATCACGTGATGGTGCGGATACAGGCCGAGCGCCGCGCCGAAGTAGAACTCGCCGCCCGCATCGACGCCGTTGAACCAGTAACGGTCGTAAGCGTTCACGTCGCTCGCCGCGCGGTGCGCGAGCGGCTCGGGCGTTTGGTGAACGGGGTAGTCGTCGAGCTTCGTGAGCATCGCGCGAGACTCAGCCGGTTTCGTAGATCAGGAAGCCGTCCGAGTCCCGCCGCCGCGCGGCTTCCTTGCGGTGCCAGAGATGTTCGAGGTGCGCGAACGTCTCGCTCTCCGCCATCTCGCCCCAACTGCGCTCCTTGAACAGCCGCTTCATGTACGCGTTCACGGTGGACGGCCCGAGGTCGCGACCGATCTGCTTCACGGCTTCGAGGCGCTCGAAGTGATGCTGCTTGATCGCGAGGCAGCGGCCCGCGAGATCGTCGAACGGATGGCCGTGTGCAGGCAGCGCCAGCTTCACGTCTGCGATCGCGGCGACCTGGTCGAGTGAATCGAAGAAGCGGTCGAGTGGGTCCTGCGAGAGCGTGAGGCCGGAGATGTGCGGCGTGATCGACGGCAGCACGTGATCGCCCGAGAGGAACGTGCCCGTCTCCGGATCGTGCAGGCAGATGTGATCCTCGGTGTGGCCCGGCGTGTGCGTGACGAAGAACTCGCGCTTCGCGAGGCGCAGCACGTCGCCGGCCTTCACCGGCTTCGAGATCTGCGGGATGAACGAGCGGCCGACCGCGTGGAACAGGCGCCACTTGATGCGCATCAGCCACGGCGGGCGCGGCCGGCGTCCGCCCCACGGCGTCGTGCCGTGGCTCCAGCCCTGCACGAGCTGGCGGTGCGCCTCGTCGTTCTCGCCGTGCGCAGCGAGGTCCTCGACCGAGACGTCCGTGTCCTCTTCTTCGCTCTCGAGCACGCCGAAGCGGAACGCGTCGTGCGCGACGATCTGCGCGTTCGACTCGCGCGCGATGCGCGTCGCGCCGCCGAAGTGGTCGGGGTGCGAGTGCGTCACCACCACGGTGTGGATGTGGCGCGGCTCGAGGCCGGCCTGCTTGAGGCGGTCCTTCAGCGCGCGCCAGTTATCAGGGCCGGGCACACCGGGATCGACCACCGCGCAGCCGCGCTCGTCGAGCAGCGCGTACATGTTCACGTGGCCGAGGCCGGGCATGCGGATCGGCAGCTGCATACGCAGCACGTTCGGGGCGACTTCGGTGATCTCGCGTTGGGCGGACTCTTGCTCTTGGCGGCGCGGTTTCGACATGTCGCGCGACGGTATGACAGCGAGCTGGCGCGTGCTGCTGTTAGGGAGGGGTGGTGTGCGGGCTCCGCAGCCGCAGCGGGGGCGGGGCCTGCTGCGGCCGATGGCTCGCTGGCGGCCGCTTGCGGGTGGCGTATCGCTGATCGGGAGCAGAACGCGTTGCCTCTCGCCTCAGCGCGGCGCGGTGAGCGCGGCCGAGCTGCGCTTGATTCGGCCTCCGCAGGCCCCGCCCCCGCCGCGGCTGCTCTTGCTCGGATTGGACGCACTCGTTCTTGAGAGCAGGGCGCGGACCGGCGCGCCGTTGAGGCGCGCCTCCCGCGCGTTTTTCTCTCACCCGAACGTGGTGCTGATCACGCCACTTGTTCGCTGATTCGTCTTTCGCGCGGCGTGGGTCTGGTGATTCGTGCGGACTTGCTGCGGATGAGGGGCGAACGTGCGTGGCATGCGCAGACTCGCGATGACGATTCCGCTCGAGGGGCTTCCGCTTTCGCAGCAGGCGGACTTCGTCCGCGAGCTGGCGGATCTTGGCTACACGGACGCGTGGTCGAGCGAGGCGCAGGACGTGGACGGCTTCACGCCGCTCGCGCTCGCCTCGCAGTGGGCACCTTCGTTGCGGCTCGGCTGCGCGTGCTTCCCGGTGCAAACGCGGGGTCCCGCCCTGATGGCGATGAGCGCGGCGGCGCTGGCGGAGGCGGCGCCGGGCCGCTTCGTGATGGGAATCGGCAGCTCGTCGCCTTGGATCGTGGCGATGCAGAACGCGCAGAAATTCGAGCGCCCGTATCACCAGACGCGCGACACGCTGCGCTTCCTGAAGCGCGCGCTCGCGGGCGAGAAGAGCGACGGCGAGTACGACACGTTCGCGGTGCGCGGCTTTGCGCTGCGCCGCAAGCTCGCGCACGTGCCGCCCGTGCTGGTGGCGGCGCTGCGCCCGCAGATGCTCACGCTCGCGGGTCGCGAGGGCGACGGCGCGATCCTGAACTTCGTCACGCCCGAAGAAGCCGCGCGCTGCGCGCCGCTCGTGCGCCAGTTCGGCGCGCACAAGCAGATCGCTGCGCGCATCTTCGTGTGCCCCACCACCGACGCCGAGGCCGTGCGCCGCATCGCGCGCTTCTCGCTCGCCGCATATCTCTCTGCGCCGTCCTACCGCGCGCAGCAGGAGTGGCTCGGCAACGCGCACCTGCTCAAGGCGAGCTGGGATCGCATGGCGAGCGGCGACTTCAAGGGCGCGCGCGCCGCGATCACGGACGAGATCGTCGACCGCTTCTACATCCACGGCCCGCCCGAGTACTGCCGCGAGCGCATCGCCGCCTACCACGAAGCGGGCGTCGACACGCCGATCATCGGCCTGATCGAGGCGGGCATCGATCCGCGCCAGGCCGCGCGGGATCTCGCTCCCCGCTGACCGGGGAGTCTCGCCGCGCGGAGTGAGCGCAGTCGCGGCGAGGGCCGCGCGCGAGCGACGTATGCTCCCCGCATGGAACTCGACGAGCTCGAACGCAGGCTGATTCCCTTCGCGCGCGCGAAGTACTCCGACGAAGCCGCGCGCATCCGCGAGGTGCACAAGATGCCCGGCCACGCGGGCTTCGCGTACGGCTTCACGGTCGAGAGCCGCGGCGCGCGCGAGTCGTGGTTCCTGCGCATTCCGCCGCCCGGCGTGAAGTGGCAGGGCACGGCGGACGTGCTGCGCCAGGTGTGCGTGCTGAACGCGCTCGACGGCACGGATGTCCCGCATTGCTCCGTCCAGTGGAGCGGAGGCGAGGGCGCGGAGCTCGCGTGGTTCGAACGCCCTTACTTCGTCGTGCCGAAGCTGAGCGGCGACGTGCTGCGGCTCGGTCCTGGCGACTGGGGCTCGAAGCTCGCGCCCGCGGTGCTGCGCGGCTGCGCCGAGCAGGCGATGCGCGCGCTCGCGGGCGTCCACCGCATCCCGTGGCGCGAGAAGTGCGCGTATCTCGGTGCGCCGATTCCGTTCGCGGACGACGTCGAGCGCTGGGATCGCTTCATGCCGAAAGTCGCGGAGCCCGGCCGCTTCGCTCTGCAGGAGCGCGTGCGCTCGCGCTTGCTCGCCGCGCTCCCGAGCGACGCGCCCGTCGGCGTCTTCCACGGCGATTTCCAAGTCGCGAACTTGTTCTTCTCGTTCGAGGGCAAGCTGCTCGCGGTGATCGACTGGGAGCTCACGGGCGTCGGCGCGACGCTCAACGACGTCGGCTGGGTCGCGACGTTCAACACGAAGGCGGCGTGGGACCAGACGCGGGGCGGCCCGATTCCGAGCGGCGGCTTCCCGAGCGGGGACGAGCTCGTCGCGATCTATCAGGACGCGTGGGGCGAAGAGCTTCCCGACCTCGGCTGGTTCCGAGCACTCGCGGCGTACAAGTTCGCGATCATCAGCGGCTTCAACCTCGCGCTGCACCGCCGCGGCAAGCGCCACGATCCACTCTGGGAGACCACCGCGCTCTCGATCGCGCCGCTGCTCGAGCACGCAGCGGAGCTGTTGGGCTGAGCCGCGACCCAAAGCAGTGGGATGCAGGTCGCGTTTCGACGGACTGGGCGGAATCTGCTCGCGCGCCGAGCGGCCAAATTTGCGATGGCAGCGCGCCTCGGCGCGTGCCATGGTGGAACCCACTCGGAGGCACGCGTGGCCCGCAAGTTCCGAACCGCTCTCGTTGTCGAAGACGACGCGACGCTGAGGACCTCGATCGCGAGCTTCCTGCGCAGCCGCGACATGCGGGTCGTCACCGCGGGGAGCGTGAGCGAGGCACTGGCGCAGTTGCGCGGGCGCCCCGACGTGGTCGTGCTCGACGTGATGCTGCCGGACGGCGATGCGTTCCGCGTGCTCGAGCAGGCCGCGGTGATTGCGCCGGCGCCGATTCGCGTGGCGATGTCTGGCGCCGCGACGCCCGAGGAATCCTTCCGGCTCGCCAAGCTCGGCGTGCGGCAGTTCTTGCAGAAGCCGACCTCGCTCGAGCGAATCTGGGAAGCCATCTGCGCGGCGGCGGAGGAGCCCCCGGAGCTCGCCCCTGTCGTTCAGGAAGCCGTCGGCCAGATGCCGCTCAAGGATCTCGTCAACGGCGTGTGGGACGAGGCGATCCGGCAGGCCCTCGCGATCTCGAAGGGCAATCGCACGCGCGCCGCGCGCATCCTCCAGGTGACGCGCCAGGCCGTGCAGCAGATGCTGCGCCAGCCGGCCAAGCGCTAGCGCTCGCGGCGGGCGGCCGACTCCCCGCCTTCGCTTTCGAAGGCGCGTCTCGCGCGCACCCGATCTGCAAGAACGCTTGCGACATGAGCAATTTCGCATCTCAAGCGCGCAACTGAGTCGCCCGATGCAGCGGCCTGAGAGGGCCCCTGCATGCCGCGACCGCTCGTCGTCGACGCCGACAGCCACAAGTGTGAGAACCCGCCGGTTCTGTTCGACTACCTCGACGCTCCGCAGCGCGAGCGGCTGCGCTTCGTGCGGGATCGCTATGGCGAGCAGCGCTTCGAGCTGCGCGATCGCGACATGCGCACGGGCGAGCTCGTGTGGCGCACGTTCCTGCAGCCCGAGGGCTACGCGAAGGGAACGTTCCGCCCGTATCACGAAGAGACGACGCACGGCGGGCTCTTCAACCGCGTTCGCCTCGAGCACATGGATCGCGAGGGTGTCGACCACCAAGTCATCTATGGCTCGGTCGCGCTGGCCTTCAACTCATTAGGGGACGCCGAGCTCGCGAGCGCGCTGTGCCGCGCCTACAACGACTACATCGCGGACGACTGCGCGCCGTACGCAGCGCGCCTGCATCCCGTCGCGCACGTCGCGCTGCAGGATCCCGCCGAAGCGATCGCCGAGCTGCGGCGCTGCGTGCTCGAGAAGGGCTTCGTCGGCGTCGCGCTTCCGCCGAGCCTGCCCGCACCGCATCCCGATGCGCCGGAGGCGTTCCCGCGCATCCGCGTGCCGAAGCACCTCTCGCACGCGGACTTCGCGCCGCTGCTCGCGGAGGCGGAGCGGCTCGATGTCGCGCTGGGCATCCACGCCGCGCCAGGCATGTATCTCGCGGGCGGCAGCTCGGATCAGCTCGACAGCTTCACGCTCGTCCACGTCTTCGCGAATCGCTCGATGCAGCAGATGGCCCTCGCGCGCCTGCTCTTCGACGGCACGCTCGACGCGCATCCGAAGCTCCGCGTCGGCTTCCTCGAAGCGGGCGTGGGCTGGCTGCCCGACCTGCTGCACAACCTGCACGAGCACTGGGAGAAGCGCGTTCGCGACTTCGACCCGAGCGTCGAGCCGAGCGTCGCGGAGTTCCTGCTCGAGTTCGCGCGCGAGCGGGACGCGCGCGGGCAGCGCGGTTTCGTGCGCAAGGCGCGGCAGCTGCTCGCGATCTTCTCGCCGCGCCGCGGCGAGGACGCCTCGCCCGCCGAGGTGGCAGCCTTCCGCAACGAGCACCCGAACCTGCGCGGCGATCCGCTCGCAGCGCTCGCGCGCCGGCAGCTCTTTTTCACGTACGAGCCTGACGACCCCGCGCCCTCTTATCTGCGCGCCGCGCTCGGCGAAGCCGGTGAGCGCGTGTGCGGGCTCGCGATCGATTACGGGCACTGGGACGCGACGCTGAAGGACTGCGTCGCGCTCGCGAGGCGCGCTGCCGGCGGCGACGACGCCTATGCCGCGCGCTTGTTAGGCGAGAACGCGCTCGCGTTCTACGGCTAACGGCTCGCGCAGCGCCTCGCGCCGCCGCTGGCGCTGTCGGCTTAGGAGGCCCCCGTGTCTCGAGGTTTCGTGAATCCGTTCAAGCCGCTGTCCGCCGAGGAGCGCTCTCGGTACTTGTCGGACTACGCAGAGCATCTGCGTGCCACGGACGGTGAAGTCCAGCTCGCCGAGAGGCGCCTGTCCGAGCGCGAAAAGAGGATGGTGGCGCTCGAAGCGTGGGCTCCCAGCGAGGTGGGCGAGCACGTGAGCGGCGACGCCCAGAAGCGGTCCGAGTGGCTGCTCGCTGCGACGAAGGCGAACGAGGGCGAGAGCTACGGCGTCGAGATCGAGCTGTCCCGCTTTCAGGCCCGCGGGTCCTTCCCCGGCTTCGAGTCACCGGATCTCATGCTCCGCGTGCTGATGCAGGAGAGCTACCACTGCCGAATCCTCGCGGAGCTGTGTCGCACCGCCGGCGCCTCGTACGAGTCCGCGAGGCCGGCGCTTCCGACGCGGATGTTCGTAGCGGTCATCGAGAGGGTCCAGGCCACCGTGCGCTGGGCGATCGTGCTCGCGGGCGAGTGCGTCGGAGCGACGCTGTTCTGGCGCTTGCGAGAGGCTCTTCCGAGCTGCGGATTCGCTCCGAGCCGTCGCGATCGGCTCGATGCGCTGATCCGCGAGATTTGGGCGGATGAGGTCTTGCACGTGGCGTTTCTGCGCGCCGCGTTGTCCCCGACCGGACTTCGCTTGTCGCGCTTGCTGCTTCCGATCGTCGCGTTCGGCGTGTTCCAGCAAGTCCCCGACCTCCGCCGCCTCGGTTGCACTCCGAGCGAAGTCCTCGCGGAGCTGCGACGGGGAATTCCCATTCCCGCCGAGATCGGCTGGCTCGACTCGGACGTGCCCGCGGAACCGTTGGCGACGTTGGGGGCCGCCGTCCCGTGATAGGGTGCGAGCCGTCGAAAGATGGCTCGCAAACTCTCGCTGCGGTTCAACCCTCAAGATCACCTAGGCACCGCCTTCGTGATCGCGGGCGTCGTGCACCCGCTCTGGTGGCTCGTCGGGCCCGGCGGCCCGGGTGATCCGATCGCGCTGTGGGTGATCGTCGGAGCGGCCTTCGCGATCGCTGGCGCACTGGCTCACACGTACCCGCGCATCAGGCAGCGCGACCTGCACTTCACGGCCTCGTTCATCGCCACTGCGCACCTCTATTGGCTGTTCCTGGGTCATCCGGGCGAGCCGTTCTACGCGGCTTCGGCGTTCATGATCGCGGTGTCGTCGCTCATGGTGATCGCGGACCCAGCGATCTTTCGTGCCTACACCGCGTTCGTCGCACTCGCCTCGACGGTCCCCCTCTTTGCGCACGGCGGGGGCATGTCGGTCTTCTATTGCGCCGGCACGCTCTCCGTCGTCTTCTTTTCGAGCCGCGCGTTCGCCATGGAGCGCGCTCGGGTCGAAGAAGACGCCCAGCGCCTCTCCCAGGTCCGCGCCGAGCTCGCCCACGAGCGCTCCGAGCGTCTGCGCCTCGAGAACGAGCTGCGCACGGCGCAGCGCATGGACGCCCTCGGTCGTCTCGCCGGTGCGTTCGCGCACGAGTTCAACAACCAGCTGATGGCGATCCGCATTCACACCGAGCTGCTCGAGAGGTCGATTCCCAGCGGCGCGCCGCAGCGCGCGGACCTCGATCAGATTCACAACACGACGAGCGCGGCGGCGGATCTCACCTCGCGCCTGCTCACGTTCTCTCGCCCCATGCGAGAGAAGGAAGATCCCTGCGACGTGTCGGCGATCGTGCGCCAGAACCTGGTGACGCTGCGCCACCTGATGACCGAGCACGTTCCGCTTTCGTGGAACGTGCCGGACCAAGTGCACCGTGCGCCCGTGGGCGCGAAGCAGCTGAGCCAGGTGCTGCTGAATCTCGCGCTGAACGCCAAGGAAGCGATGTCCGGCAGCGGCTCACTGCGCATCGAGGTGGCGCATTCCGCGCGCCAACGCGGTGCTGCCGGACTCCCTGACGGGCGACACGTTGATCGTGCTCACGATCTCGGACACGGGTCCCGGCATGGACGAGGAGACGCGCGAGAAAATCTTCGAGCCGTTCTTCACGACCAAGCTGGAGCGCGGCAACACCGGGCTCGGCCTGTCGGTGGTCTACGGCATCGTGCGCGAGACGGGCGGACACATCCGCGTCACGAGCGAGCCGGGGCGCGGCGCGCGCTTCGACATCTACTGGCCCGAGGTCGGAGGGGTCGCGGCGGGGAAGGATCTCGCGGCGAAGCCCGAGTCCGAGGCGCCGCCGATGCGGGCGCGCGTGCTGCTGGTCGAGGATCAAGCCGTGCTGCGACTCGGCCTCACGCGCTGGCTCGCGGATTCGGGCTACTCCGTCGTCGGGTGCGAGAGCGGAGAGGAGGCGCTCACGCGCGCGACCGACATCGACGTCGTCGCGTCCGATGTCGTGCTGCGCGGCATGGACGGCATCGAGCTGTTAGGGAGAATTCGCCGTCGCGCGCCGCGCCTTCCAGCCGTGCTCTTCTCCGGCCACCTCGATCACCTCGCGCGCGAGCGCCGCGAGATTCCACCGGGCGTCGCGTTCCTCGAGAAGCCGTTCGCGCCCGAAGCGCTCGTCTCGAAGCTCGACGAGCTCGTCGATGCCGCGCGCGCGGCGCCGGCGCGCTGAGCGAGCGCGCACGCGACGAGGCGAGGCGGAGCTGCGAGCGCTTTGGAGCCGAGCGCAGATCCTCGGCTCGGTGATCGCGCACCCACCTCGTCGTCACCACGCGATTCCGGTGTCCTCTCCGAAATCGCTCGCCGCGCCCCACAGCGTGCCGTGCTCCGCGTCGACGAGAATTGCGGTGATCGGGCCCGAGGTTTTCGCCTCGGTCTCCACCTGATAACCGCGCGCGCGCATCGCCTCGAGCGTCGCGACGGGAGTGTCCGCACGCAGCACGAGGCGGCCCGGCTCCGAGACGTGCTCGCCGAACGAGCTGAACATCTGGAACGAGACCAGGTTCGGCGCCTCCGCCGCTTGCTGCGGCGTCATGCCGAACTCGACCACGTTCAGGAAGAACTGCAGCAGGTTCTGATCCTGCGTGTCGCCGCCTTGCACCGAAAACGCGAGCCACGGCTTGCCGTCCTTCAGTGCGAGCGTCGGCGTGAGCGTGACGCGAGGGAGCTTGCCCGTTGCGAGCACGTTGTATGGATTCATCGCGGGATCGAGCACGAACGCCTGCATGCGCTGCGACAGCCCGATGCCTGTGCGGCCTGCGATCACCGCCGGAATCCACGCACCGCTCGGCGTCACCGACACGACCCAGCCCTCGGCGTCGGCGGCCTGAATCGAGGTCGTGCCCGCCATGAACGCGCGCTCGCGCGCGGCGCGCAACGAGGCGCGGTCGGCCGGGTTGCCGTGCGCGCCGTCCGCCTCGCGCGCAGGCCTCGGCGGCCACGAGCGAAGCAATCGCGCGAACGGGTTTTTCGCACCTTGGAACGGGTAGGGGTCGCCGGGCTTCACGTCGGGATCGTTGCGGGCCCAGTCGATCTCGCCGAAGCGCCGCTTTGCATAGTCCTTCGAGAGCAGGCCCGCGATCGGCTCCGCGGGTCCGTGGTACGGATCGCCGTAATAAAAGTCGCGGTCGGCGAAGGCGAGGTTCATCGCCTGATAGATCGCGTGCAGGTAGTCGGGCGAGTTGTGGCCGAGCGCGCGCAGGTCCTTCTGCTCGAGCAGGTTCAGCGCCTGCAGCATCGCGGGGCCCTGCGTCCAAGTGGTGAGCTTGTACACGTCGACGCCGCGGTACGTCGTGCGCACCGGCTCTTCGATGCGCACGCTCCAGCGCGCGAGGTCTTGCTCCGTGAAGAGCGCGCCCTGCGCGCGCGCCGCGGCGACCAGCTCGCGCGCGATGTCGCCGCGATAGAAGCGCCCGTACGCGGCGAGGATCGCGTCGCGTCGCGACTTCCCGGCGGCGAGCGCATCTCGCTCCGCCGCGATCAGCTTCTCGAGCGTCGCCGCGAGCTCGGGCTGGCGGAAGATCTCGCCCGCTGCGGGCGCGGCGCGCTTAGACGCGTCGCTCGGATCGAGGTGCGGGAGCAGCACGCGCTTCGAGTCGGGCCACGACGCGAGTAGCGCGCGGTCTCGTTCCAGCGCGTTCGCGGTCTCGGCGTCGATCGGGTAGCCGCGCGCGAGCTCGAGCGCGGGCCATAACACCTCGGCGAGTGAGAGCCTCCCGTACTCCGCGAGCATGATGAGCAGGCCGCCCGGCGTGCCTGGCGTGACGGCTGCTTCTCCGCCCGTCGCCGGCGGGTAGGCGAGGCCCTGCTTGCGAAAGTGCGCCACGGTCGCGTCGCTGCCGGCGACGCCGTGCGCATTCACGCCGATCACGCGCTGCGTGCGCGGATCGAAGATCAGCGCCTGCGTCTCGCCGCCCCACGAGAGCACGTCCCACATCGTCGCGGTCGCCGCGAGCATCGCGCACGCCGCGTCCACCGCGTTGCCGCCGCGCTCGAACGTCTTCGCGCCTGCGACCGCGGCGAGCGGCTTGCCCGTGACCGCGACCCAGTGGTGACCGTGCAGCGGGGGCTTGTTGGTGCGCGCGAGCGCAGGCTGCACGGCGAACGCCAATGCCAGCAGCGCAGCCACCAGAGAACGCGTTGCTCGTGCCATCCTGAAGAACCTCCGGAGACGCCGTGAACGAAGTCGACGAGAGCCTGCTCATTCTCGCCTCATCGATGCTGTTCGGGGTCGAGGAAGAGGACGATTCCGCGTTCCTGCGTGAGGCCTACGAGGAAGCGCACCAGTACGTCTCGTGGCAGCCGTGGTGTCGCGGAGTCCGCGAGGAACATCTCGGGTTCACGATTCCAGGCGTCGTCGCGGTCTTCCTCGTTCGCATCTGGCCCGCGGATCCAGCCGTGGACGAGTCTCTCTGGGTCGTAGTGGGTGATCTGCCCACGGCGTACCTCGTGACCGACAACGCACCGAACGGCATCGATGCACTCGACGGCTACTGCGAGTTGATGGACGAGTGGGTCGCTGCGGTGCGCAGCGGCCGCGGACGCGCGAAGACCGCTGGCGTCTTTCCAGTCGAAGCGAAGGCGACGCGCAAGAACGCAGATTCACTCGCGAGTCGCGTCGCGTTTCTGCGCGAGCACGTGATCCCAGCGAGAGTCGATGAGCAGCGCGGTCGGGTCGCACGGGCGCGCGTCGCCGCTCCACCGATTCGGCCGGGCGATCACCTGGTCACCGCGAAGGGAGATCGCGGCATCGCGATCCGGTCTCGCCCCCGGCCCACAGACGAGTGGTTGAGGATTCAGCGCGACTCCCGCTGGCGCGACAATCGCGAGCCGCGCTGGTGGACGGTTCTCCCCGAGACTGGCGGATCGATGAGTGCGCCCGAATCGCTGCTCGAGAGTCTCGGACCCGCCTCGCGCGATGTTGCTGAGAGGGCGTATCGGAACGCGAACTTCCACGCCCGAACCACCTTGTGGAAGATGTTCCCGGCTTGGCTGGTCGAACCCGAGCGCAGTTAGCAACTCGCGCTCAAATCACCTTCGCATCGCGCAGCGCGCTGATCTTCTCCCAGTCGTAGCCACACAGATCCATCAGGATCTCTTCCGTGTTCTGCCCGAGCTCGGGCGCGGCGGTGCGCACGCTGCCCGGCGTCTTCGTCAGCTCGACGGGAATGCCCACCGCCTTCGTCTTGCCGTATTGCGGATGATCGAGCTCGGTGACGTAGCCGTTCGCGAGCACTTGAGGATCGTTCGGCAGATCGTCGACGGTGTTCACGATCGTGTAGATGTAGTCCCCGCCGTCTTCCTTGAGGAGGCGCAGCCACTCGTCGCGCGGCTTCGTCGCGAAGGCGGCGTCGAGGATCGCGACGCACTCCGCGCTGTTCATCGCGCGCACCGTGAGGTTCTTGAAGCGCTCGTCGGTCGCGAGCTCGGGGCGACCGATCACGCGCGCGACGTCGGGCCAGTAGCGGTCGCTCTGCAGCATCGCGAGCGCGATCCACTTGCCGTCGCCGCACCGGTAGTGATTCCAGAGCGGGTTCCCGGCGCGCGCGCGGAACGTGCGCGGGAACGCGACGCCCGCCATCAGCTTCATCGACAAGCTGAGGCCTTGCAGGAACAGCATCGAGCCGAGGTGCGAGCCGTTCACCTCTTGGCCCACGCCGTGGCGCTCGCGCGCGAACAGCGCGTTCATGATTCCCCACGCGAGCATCACGCCGCCCATCTGGTCCGCGATGCCGCCGGCGATGCCGAGCGGCGGCATGTCGGGCTCGCCGGCGGCGTTCATGATGCCGCTGCGCGCGAGGCCGAGATGGTCGAACGACGGCTCCGCGGTCTCGTCGCCGTGCGGGCCGTAGCCCGTCGCGCTGCCGTAGACGAGGCGCGGGTTGTGCTGCGACAGCGTCGCGTAGTCGACGCCGAGCCGCGCCGCGACGCCGTGCCGGAAGTTCTGCACGAACACGTCGGACTTCTTCACGAGCTCGTAGAGCACGTCGCGCCCCGCCTGCTGCGAGAAGTCGAGGGTGATCGCGCGCTTGTTACGGTTGTGCGACTCGAAGTACCAGTTCGGACGATCCGCAGCAGACGCGCCGCCCGCGGCGAACAGGTATCGGCCGGGATCGCCCACTCCGGTCTGCTCGATCTTGATCACATCGGCCCCCATGTCGGCGAGCATCGAGGTGCAGATCGGACCCTGCTGCCAAATCGTCCAGTCGAGTACGCGGATGCCTTCGAGCGGCATGGGCATGGCGAGACCTCCGAAGCGCGGGGTTGTTATTGCAAGTAGTTCGTCCCGCCGAGCCGCGCGGCCTTCGGGTCGATGCGCACGTGCACGATCGAGAGCTTGTCGGCGGCGAGCGCCCGATCGAGCGCGGGGCGGATCTGCTCGGGGCGCTCCACGTACTCCGCGTGCGCGCCGACCATCTCGGCCATCAGCTCGTAGCGCGCAGGCAAGAGCGACGCGATGCGCGGCGCGCCCGGCGGCATGAACGCGTCCTGCAGCATGTGGCCCGCGATGCCCTCGTTGTTGGCGACCACGAGCACCGGCGCGGCGCCCACGCGCACCGCAGTCTCGACGCTCATCGCGGCGGCGCCGAAGGCGTAGTCGCCGAGCACCGCCACGCTGGGTTTGTTCGGGCACGCGAGCTTCGCGCCGATCGCGTACGGCGCGCCGACGCCCATGCAGCCCGTGGTGCCGGCGTTCAGGCGCCCGCGGTTCTCGTAGCTGGGCAGCATCGCGCGGCACACGCCCATGATCATCTCGCCCTCTTCGGTGACGATCGCGTCGCGCGGCAATGCGGCGGCGACCTCCTGAACGAGTCGGTACGGGTTGATCGGGATCGAGGCGTCGTGAATCGCCTTCGCCGCGCCGGCCTCGTTGCGCTCGCGCTCCGCGCGCAGCGAGCTGAGCCACGCGCCGCCGGTGCTGCGCAGCTTGCGCTTCGACACCGCGTTCGCGAGCTGCTCCGTCGCGACCGCGGCGTCGGCCACGATGCCGAGCGCGACATCGGCGCCGGACGTCATCTCCTCCGGCGCGAGGTCGATCTGCACGATCTTCGCGCCCTTCGCGAAACGGCGGCCGAGGCCGAAGATCCAGTTGAAGCGCCCGCCGATCATCAGCACGACGTCGGCGTTCTTCATCGCGTGCGAGCGCGCGGCGTTCGCGAAGTTCGGGTGATCGTCGGGCAGCGTGCCGCGAGCCATGGGGGAGGTGATGTACGGGATGCCGAGGTCGACCAGCTTCGTGATCGCGTCGCGCGCGTCGGCCCACGCCGCTCCCTTGCCGACGAGCACGAGCGGCCGCTCCGCGGATTCGAGCAGGTCCGCCGCGCGCGCGATCGCGTTCGGGTCGGGATGCGGGCGCGTCACTTCGGGCGCGCCGTAATAACGCACGGTCTCCTCCGCGACCTTGCGCGAGACGAGGTGACCGGGGAAGTCGAGGTACACGCCGCCCGGTCGCCCTTCGAGCGCCTTCGCGAGCGCGAGATGGATCCACTCGCCGATGCGCTCTGTCGCGTCGACCTGTCCGGTCCACTTGCACACGGGCTTCGCCGCCGCGACCTGGTTCAGCTCCTGGAACGCGCCGAGCCCGAGCGTGCCGCCGAATGCCGAGCCGCCGAGCACCACGAGCGGCATCGCGCTCTCGGTCGCGACGTAGAGCGGCGTGATCGTGTTCGTCATCGCGGGCCCGGAGCCGACCACGAGCACGCCGGGCTCCTTCTTCTGCCAGCCCCAGCTCGAGGCCATGAAGCCGCCGTTGATCTCGTGGCGGCAGCCGACGACTTTGAGGTTCTCCTGCGCGCCGCCGCCGAACAACTCGATCATCGGCCCTGCGACGACACCGAACATCGTGTCGATGCCGGACTTCTTCAGCTGCCGCGCGGCGATGACGCCGCCATTGATCTCCGCCATCTCGATTCTCCTCGTCCTTCGGCACCGTACCACGGTGAGTGCGGGCTCATGCCGGGGGGCAGATGACCGAGGAGGCGCGTGTCCGCAGCCGCGGCGGGGCCGGGGGCGGCTGCGGCGAATGGCTCGCTGGCGGCCGCTCTGGGGGGGGCGCACCAGCGGTCGCGGCGAACACGATGCGCCGAGGTGTCCCGCTGCACGGTGATCGCGGCCGAGCTGCGCTTGATTTCGCCTCCGCCGCCCCCGGCCCCGCCGCGGCTGCTCCTTGCTCGACGGTGAAGTCGAGATTGCTTGGGGCGGGCGCGGATCGGCGCGCCGTTGAGGCGCGCCTCCCGCGCGCTGCGCGTGTGCAGATGCGCGTCGGTTGACCGGGAGCGAGTTGTTACTGGCCGGCGGGCAAGTACGTCTTGAACAACTCGCCCGCGTGGCCGTCGTCGTGGGACGGGACGCGGTAGTAGGTGCGGATCACGATGTCGCCGTTCTCCTCGAAGCGATACGTCTCGATCGAGAGGTGCGGCGCGCGTGTGGGCTCGTTCACGAACGAGTTCTCGAGCAGCCACGCGACTTCGTTGCCGCACACGTGCTGCGTGCCCGGGATGACGCGGAAGCGCACGTGCGGTTGGAAGAGATCGAAGGCGTTCAGGGCGCACTGCTCGAAGCCGCGCTTCTCGGGCGTGCCGACCGGGTCGAGCATGCGGAACTCGCCGGGCGCGACGGCGCGCCAGTTCGCGGCCCACGCGGCCTTGTCGCCCGCGTTCCACAGCGCGACGTAGTTCGTGGCCCAGTCGAGGAGCTGCCTGCGCGTCGGGGTCGGCATGCGCGCGTTCTATCACGCGAGCGCCGCGCACGGCCATGCGCGTAACGTGCGCGCCTCCCTTCACCGCGAGGCTCCGCATGTCCACTCCGCTCGACGTTCGCGCGCTGCTCGATCCCGAGGTCGCCGCCGCGCTCACCGCGATTCCCTTCGATCTCGGCATCCTCTCCGACGCGACGCTGCCCGCGATTCGCGCGGGCTTCGCGGCGGCGCCGCCGCTGCCGCTCTCGGATCAGGTGGAGCGCAGCGACCACGCGATCCCTGGCCGCGCCGGGGTGAGCGTGCGCGTACATCGCCCGAAGGGCGCGAGCGGCGCGCTGCCGTGCGTGTACTGGATCCACGGCGGCGGCCTGATCCTCGGCAATAACAAGCAGGACGATCTGCGCTTCGACCGCTGGTGCCAGTCGCTGAGCTGCGTGGGCGTGTCGGTCGATTACCGGCTCGCGCCCGAGTCGCGCTACCCGGAGCCGCTCGAGGATTGTTATGTCGGGCTGCGCTGGGTGCGGGACAACGCCGCGGCGCTCGGCGTCGACCCGCGGCGGCTCGGCATCGGCGGCGCGAGCGCGGGCGGCGGCCTCGCGGCCGGGCTTGCGCTGCTCGCGCGCGATCGCGGCGAGATCGCGCTCGCGTTCCAGGCGCTGATCTACCCCATGCTCGACGACCGCATGATCACCGCGTCGTCGCAGTGGATCGACCCGGTGTGGCCGCCCAGCGCGAATCGCTACGGCTGGCGCAGCTACCTCGGCGAGCTGGGCGACGCTGCGGTGCCGGCATACGCGGCGCCTGCGCGCGCGAGCGATCTCTCGCGCCTCCCGCGCACGTTCATCTCGGTGGGCGCGCTCGACGGGTTCTCGGACGAGGACATCGACTACGCCGCGCGGCTGCGGCGCGCGGGCGTGGCGACCGAGCTGCACGTCTACCCCGGCGCGCCGCACGGCTTCGACGGGCTCGCCGCGGGCACGGCGATCGCGAAGCGCGCGAATCGCGACATCGAGGAGTGGCTCGCCGCCGCGCTGCGCTGACGCGCGCGAGCAATCGCGGAGGCAAGTGCGCTACTCGCGCGAGACCGAGGAGCGCCCGTGAGCGAAGCCGCCGCGTCCGCAACGACTTCCGCCGGCGCCGCGCGCTGGCTCGCGCTCGCCGGCGCGCTCGCGGTGCAGGCCGTCAGCGTCGGCGCGACGCTCGTGGCGTTCGGCTTCATGCAGGTGCCCGTCGCCGCGGAGTTCGAGGCGAGCATCGCCACGGTCTCGCTCGGCTTCGTGCTGTTCCTCCCCGCGCAGGCGTTCGCAGGTCTCGCGCTCGGGCCGCTCGTCGACCGCATCGGGCCGCGCGTGATCATGCTCGGCGGCGCCGTCGTCTCCGCGCTCGGCTGCGCGCTGATCTACGTCGCGGACTCGCTGGCCGTGGCCGGCATCGGCTTCTCGCTGCTCGTCGCTGCCGGCGCGGTCGGCCTCGGGCCGATGCCGTGCTCGAAGCTCGTGGTCGACTGGTTCCCCGATCAGCCGGGCACCGCCCTCGGCATCAACGCGGTGGGCCCATCGATCGGCGCGCTGCTCGGCCCGAAGCTGATTCCGCTCGCGATCGGCGCGTGGGGTTGGCGCGGCGCCGTCGCGGCGTGCGGACTCGCGTTCGCCGCGACGCTGCCGCTCGTGCTCGCGCTCGTGCGCGAGGCGAAGTCCGCAGCGCCTACGCACGCGCCGGGCGTTCCGGCGGCGCCGGCCGACCGCAGCTACCTGCGCGACCGCAACTTCTGGGTGCTGACGCTCGCCTTCGGCCTCGCGTTCGGCGCGCTCGTGAGCCTCGGCAACGCCTACCCACCGTACGCCACGCAAACGCGCGAGCTGACCAACGCTTTCGTCGGCAACTTGTTGTTCGCGAGCGCCGTCGTCGGCATCGGCGCCAACCTCGCGTTCGGTCGCCTCGCCGACCGCTTCTCGCGCAAAGCACTGATCTGGAGCGCGTTCGCGCCGCTGATCGCGTGCTGCGCGCTGCTCGCCACCACGCCGCCCACGAGCTGGCTCATGCCGATGGCGATCGTCACCGGCGTCGCGCAGGGTCTCACCGCACTCTGGACTGCCACGATCGGCGATCGCTTCGCCCCCGAGAGCTTCGGCAGCGTGATGGGAGCGATGGGCCTCTTCATGCTCCCGTTCACCATGTCCGGCGTGCAGTTCCCGATGTCCGTCTTCGCCGCCACCGGCCGCTTCGAGCCCGCCTTCGCCACCTTCGCCGCCCTAACAACCGTCGCTGCCGTGCTGCTCTTCTTTCTCGGGCCGAAGCGCGGCAGCGCCTAGCGCGCGTCCTTCACGACCACGCCGCCCTTCATCACCCAGGTCACCCGCTCGAGCTCGGTCACGTCCGTCAGCGGGTCGCCCGCGACTGCGATCAGGTCGGCGTAGAGACCCGGCGCCACGCGGCCCGCGCGATCTTCCCAGCCGAGCAGCTCGGCAGCCCGCGACGTGGCGGCGGTGATCGCTTCGAGCGGCGAGAGGCCCCAGCGCACCATGTGCGCGAACTGCTTGCCGTTCCAGCCGTGCGGATAGACGCCGGCATCGCTGCCGAACGCCACCTTCACGCCGGCGCGCACCGCGCGCTGGAAGCTCTCGCGCTGCGTGCGACCGATGAGGCGTTCTTTGTTGATGATCTTCTGCGGGTATCCGAGCCGCGCGAACTCGGCGAGGATGTAGTCGTCGTTGTAGACGTCGGCGACGAGCACGGTGCCACGCTGCTTCATCAGCCGAATGCCCTCGTCGTCGAGCAGCGAGCCGTGCTCGATCGAAGCGACGCCGGCGCGCACCGCGCGCTTGATGCCCTCGGCGCCATGCGCGTGCGCCGCCACCCGCAGGCCCCACGTCGACGCCTCGTCGACCAGCGCGTCGAGCTCCGCTTGCGTGTATTGCGGCGCGCCCACGGACTCTTCCTCGGAGAGCACGCCGGCGGTCGCGACGACTTTGATCACGTCCGCGCCCCACTTCGCGCGCTGCCGCACGGCCTTGCGCACGCCGTCGACGCCGTCCGCGATCCCGCTCAAGTTCTCGAAGCGCAGGTAAGGCGAGAAGCCCGTCAGGTCCGCGTGACCGCCCGTCGCGCCGATCGCGAGCGTCGCGACTTGCATGCGCGGGCCCACGACCTCGCCGCGCTCGATCGCGCGCTTCAAGGCGACGTCGACGAGCTCCTCCGCGCCGACCTCGCGCACGCTCGTGAATCCCGCCTCCAGCGTGCGGCGCGCGAACACGTGCGCAGTCACGGCGGCGTCGATCGGGCTGCGGCGGAACAGCTGCTCGTAGTAGTCGCCAGGGTCGCCGCCCGCGATGTGGGTGTGGCAGTCGATCAGCCCTGGCAGCAGCGTCGCGCCGCCGAGGTCGATCACGCGCGTGCCATCGGGAATCGCGAGGCTTCGGCCGACGGCGGTGATCCGTTGGTCCGCGATCAGCACCACCGCGTCGCGAATCGGCGGCGCGCCGGAGCCGTCGATCAGGCGAGCTGCGCGCACAGCGACGCGCTGCGGAGGCGCAGGCTTCGTCTCCTGTGCGAGGGCCGCAGCGGCAACGAAGCAGAGCGCGAGGGCGAGCGCGCGCATGCGGTGTCCTCCTCAGAGGCGGCGGAGGCGACTCGCGGCGCCGCCGCTTCGCCACATGTAACAGCTGTCGAGCTGGCCCCCGCTGCTCGTGAACGAGCTCTCTTCGGCCGTGAGGCCCGCGCCGGTCCTCGCGCGCTCGTACATCAGCGGCATGCGATGCGTGAGCGCGGCCATGCACTGGATCAGCGCGGGCGCGAAGTTGAGCAGCGCCTGCGTCATGAGCGCGCCGTCGTCACCGGGGCCGAGCTCGCCGGCAAGCGCGCGCACGCGCCCCGCCATCCCGCGCAGCGCGGAGTCGCCCGCGAGCTTGCTCGCCACCGCATCGCGGCACTCCCACTGCGCGCTCACTCCGGTCGCCGGCGTGCGTTCGCGCGCGGCGGCGCTGAGCGCGTTCAGCTGCATGCCGCCGACCGCGATCTCGCCGATCACGCGCGCTTCGAGCGCTCGCGCCGCGCGGTCGATGAAGTCGCGCACGCTGCGCTGCGGCGCGAGCCAGAACTCGCTCGCCTGAATCGCGAGCTCGAGCGTGCCCGCGCGCTCGAAGCCGTCGAGCATCAGGTTCTGTTTTGCGACGCGCTCGCCGGGCTCGCGCTCACCCGCGCGCCGCTGCGGGCTCGCGAGCACGCGCGGCACGAACGCGCCGAGCGCCTGGCCGAGGGTGAGCAGATGCGAGCAGCCGAGCGGCCCGCCGAACACGCCCGCGAGCCGCTTCGTGAAGCCCGCGTCGATCGCGCCGCCCACGAGCGCCTGCAGCCGCGGTGCAGGATCGCGGCAGCACTCGCCGCCCGTCGCCGCGCTGCGCTCCATCGCCACGTGCGGCTGCTCGATCTCGAGCGCCTCGATCACGCCGCGCTCGTCGAGCGTGCAGCGCCAGTGCATCAGGTGGATGAAGCCCGCGCTCTGGACCTCGAGCCCGCTCGGCACGAAACCGCATTTCCGCAGGTCGAGGATCGTCCCAGTCGCGCGGATGCGGTCCGGGGTCTGCTGGAACACGTCGAGCGAAATCGAGCGCGTGTGCAGGGGATGACCGGACGGCTGGAAAGAATCGCGCGCAGCTGAAGGCAGCATGAGGCGGCGCAGAATACGAAGGCGCGGCTGCTAATGCTCCACGCTTTCGCAGAGGAGGAGAGATGCGACTTCTCAGGGTGATGCTCGGGGCCGGTCTGGCGCTCGCGCTTGCGGGAGCCGCGCATGCCGCGCCGAAACAGAGCGTGCGGCTCGCGACGACGAGCGCGCTCGTCGACACCGGGCTGCTCGCATACCTGCTGCCGAAGTTCACCGCCGATACCGGCATCGAGGTCCAGGTGCTCGCGGTCGATGCGACCCGCGCGTTCGAGCTCGGCAAGCGCGGCGAGGCCGATGCGCTGCTCGTCGACGACCGCGCGGGCGAGGACTTCTTCCTGTCGCAGCGGCACGCGACCGAGCGCCGCGAGGTGATGTACGTCGAGTACCTGGTGGCCGGCCCGCGGAACGATCCCGCCGAGCTCGGCGACGGCGCCAGCGCACCCGGTGCGTTCAAGGCGTTCTCGGAACGGCAGCAAGCGTTCGTCTCGCGCGGCGATGGCTCTGGAACGGTCGCGCTCGAGAAACGGCTCTGGAACCAAGCCGGGCGCGTGCCGGACGTGGGCGCCGGGACGTGGTACTTCAGCGCGAACGCGTCGATGGCGAAGACGCTCGCGCTCGCCGGCGAGAAGCGCGCGTACGTGCTCGTCGACAAGCCCACCTGGCTGCGCGAGAAGAACCACTACGGCCTGATCGAGCTCGTGGACGGCGGCGTGCAGCTGCAGAACGGTTTCGGCGTGCTCGTGGTGAACGACCTCAAGCACAAGACCGCGCGCTACGCGCCCGCCAAGAAGCTGGCGGACTGGCTCACCGGGACGCAGGGCAGAACGCTGATCCCGAAGTTCAAGATCGCGGAGAAGTTCCCGTACATGGTGCGCTGAGGGTTACGCCGCCGCGCTGCGCCGCTCTTCCAGTTTCGCCTTCACCAACTCGAACACGATCGGCAGCACCGAGACGACGACGATCGCGAGAATCACGCTGCTGAAGTAGCGCTGCACGAACGGGATGCGGCCGAAGAAGTAGCCCGCAAGCGTGCAGAGCGAGACCCACGCGATGGCGCCGGTCACGTTGTAGACGGCGAACTCGCGGTAGGGCATGCGGCCGATGCCGGCCAGGAACGGCGCAAACGTGCGCACGATCGGCACGAAGCGCGCGAGGAAGATCGTCTTCTTGCCGTACTTCGCGTAGAAGGCTTCGGTGCGCAGCACGTACTTCGGGTTGAGCAGCCGCGAGCGCTCGGTGAAGACCTGCGGGCCCACGTACGCGCCGATCGCGTAGTTCACGGCGTCGCCGAGGATCGCCGCCGCGATCAGGAGGGCGAGCGTGAAGCCGAGATCGAGCGGCGAGCCGGGCGCGGCGATCAGGGCGCCGGTCGCGAAGAGCAGTGAGTCGCCGGGCAAGAGCGGCAGGATCACGAGGCCCGTCTCGCAGAAGACGATTCCGAAGAGCACCACGTAGAGCCACGCGCCGAGTTCGGCGGCGAGCTTCACGAGGTGCTTGTCGATGTGCAGGATGAAGTCGACGAGGCTTCGGATAAGCTCGAGCATGAGGGGCCTCGTATCGGCCGCGCCGGCGCGCGAAGTGAGCGGCACAGCCTGACGGGCGAGCTAGCGTGCGGCAACGGCGATCAAGCGCGCGCCCGCGAGCGCGCCTAGAGTGGGGCTCGCGGCGCACCGCAGGAGTTGCTCGTGATCGAAGTGTCGAACGTTTCACGCCTCTACAAGCGCGCCGCGGACGAAGTGCATGCGCTCGAGAAGGTGAGCCTCGAGATCCCGCGCGGGCAGTTCATCGCCCTGATGGGGCCGTCGGGATCGGGCAAGTCGACGCTGCTCAATCTCGTCGCCGGCCTCGATCGGCCGAGTAGCGGCAGCATCAGCGTCGCGGGCCAGAGCCTCGACGCGCTCGACGAGGACGAGCTCGCGAGATTCCGTGCCGCGCACGTCGGCTTCGTGTTCCAGTTCTTCAACCTGATCCCCGTGCTGAGCGCGGTCGAGAACGTCGAGCTGCCGCTGCTCCTCACGCACCTCTCGAAGTCGGAGCGGCGCGAGCGTGCGCTGACCGCACTACGCGTGGTCGGCCTCGCCGATCGCGCGGACCATCTGCCGCGCCAGCTCTCGGGCGGCGAGCAGCAGCGCGTCGCGATCGCGCGCGCGTTCGTCTCCGATCCGGATCTGATCGTGGCCGACGAGCCGACCGGCGACCTCGACGCGAGGAACGCCGAGGCCACGCTCGAGTTGTTACGGACGCTGCGCCGCGACTTCGGCAAGACTATCGTGATGGTCACCCACGACCCGCGCGCGGAGAAGTACGTCGACGTGGTGCACCACCTCGACAAGGGCGTGCTGCTCGAGTCGCGACCGGGCGGAAGCGCAGGAGGCGCGCACTGACATGCTGAAGTACGCACCGCTCGTCTGGAAGAACCTCGGCCGCAACAAGCTGCGCAGCGCGATCACTGGCGTCGCCATCGCCTTCGCGGTCGCCATGGTTTGCGTGCTGCGCATGCTGCCCGCAGCGCTCGACTCGATGCTCGACCGCATGTCGACGGGCACGCGCATCTCCGTGCACAACCAGGCGGGCCTCACCTACTCGCTGCCGTACTCGTACGTGAACAAGGTGCGCGCGATGCCGGGCGTGGTGGACGTCGCGTCCTACCAATGGTTCGGCGGCGTGGTGGACGAGGACAAGGGCGTCCAGTTCCCGAACTTCGCCGTCGACGCCGACCATGTGCGGGTCGTGTTCGAAGACTGGAAGATCGAGCCTCAGGCTCTCGACGACTTCGAGAAATACCGAGACGCGGCGCTGGTCGGCACGATGACGATGCAGCAGCAAGGCTGGAAGGTCGGCGATCTGATCACGCTCAAGAGCACGATCTTACCCGTGGAGGCGCAGCTGCGCATCGTGGGCACGATCGAGCGCGGCCCGTTCGTGTGGCTCTCTCGCGAGTACCTCGAGCAAGCGATGCTCGCGCAGGGCTTCTCGTTCGACACGACGGGCACGATCTGGGCGCGCATCGACGACGCGAGCCTCGTGACACCACTGATCGCACGCATCGACGAGACGTTCCGCAACAGCGAAGCCGAGACTGCGTCCGAAACGGAGAAGGCGTTCTTCTCGAACATGATGAGCAGCGCGCAGGGCTACGTGACGATTCTGCTCATCGTCGCGGGCGTGGTGACGCTCTGCATCGTGTTCATCGCCGCGAACACCGCGAGCATGTCGGTGCGCGAGCGCATGGGCGAGCTCGCGATCATGAAGGCGCTCGGCTTCCGCTGGCGCACGTTGTTCGCGACGCTCGTGGTGGAAGCCGCGCTGCTCTCGACGCTCGCGGGCGCGGCCGGCGTGTTGCTCTCGATCGGCGCAACGAACGCGCTGCGCTCGATCACCGCTGGTGCGGGCGGCGCAGGCCCGATGAACGCGTTCTTCGTGAGCAACGCCGTGCTCGTGCAGACGCTGTTCATCGCGTTCTTCATCGGCATCGTCAGCGGCGCGTTCCCGGCGTTCGGCGCATCGCGCAAGCCCGTGGCGCAAACGCTGCGCGAAGTGTTCTGAAGAGGCCTGACCCGCCATGGCGCTGCCCCTCTCGTACAGCCTGCGCAGCCTGTTCGCGCGCCGCCTGCGCACGAGCCTGACCGTGAGCGTGATCGCGCTCGTCGTGATCGCGGTGTCGCTGATTCTCAGCCTCGCGAGCAGTCTCCGGCGCACCCTCGTCAGCTCGGGCGACCCGCGCAACCTGATCGTGATGCGCAAGGGCTCGGACAACGACGGGAACTCGCAGCTCACGCTCCAGTCGCTGCAAGACATCCGCTTCTTCGACGGCATCGCGCGCACGCCCGCAGGCGATCCGCGGCTCTCACCGGAGCTCGTGATCCAGCCGTTCTTCACGCCCAAGAGCGGCGGTCGCGAGAACGTCCTCGTGCGCGGCGTCGAGCCCGTCGCGCTCTCGGTTCACGACGGCGTGAAGATCGCCGAGGGCCGCATGTTCGTGCCGTCGAGCGGCGAGGCGGTGGTGGGCCGCGGCGTCGCTGGGCGATACGTCGGCGCGCAGCTCGGCGACGCGCTCGAGTTCGGCCGCCAGCGCTGGAAGGTCGTGGGCATCCTCGAGTCCGGCGGATCGTCCTTCGAGAGCGAAGTGTGGGTGGACGCGCGCGAGCTCGCGAACGACGCGAAGCGCGTGATGCCGTTCTCGAGCTTTCGCCTGCGCGTCGCGGACGGCGCCGACATGGAGGCGCTCGCGCGGCGCATCGGCGACGACCCTCGCCATGCGCTCGAGGCCAAGCTCGAGACCGACTACTACGCGGAGCAAGCGGAGGCCACGACGCAGATCTACGTGCTGGTCGTGTTCGTCGCGCTATTCGCCGGTCTCGGCGCCATGCTCGGCGCGACGAACACGCTGTATGCCGCGGTGCAGGCGCGCGTGTCGGAGATCGGCACGCTGCGCGCGCTCGGCTTTTCGCGCGGCGCGATCCTCACGTCTTTCCTGGTTGAGTCGCTGATCACGGCGGCGCTCGGCTTCGCGCTCGGCGGCGCGATCGCGATCGCACTGGCCGCCGCAATCTCGGCTGCGCTCGGCGGGATCAGCTGGCAGGCAGAGACCTTCTCGACCAACGTGATCCAGCTGCGCGTCGGCCCGAGCGACCTCGTCGCCGCGTTCGCGCTCTCGCTCGCGATCGGCGTGCTCGGCGGGTACTTCCCCGCGCGCCGCGCCGCGAAGCTGCGCCCGATCGAAGCGCTCCGAAAGGCATAAGGGATGGCAGAGCAGGCGCGGTCCGTACGGGAAGAGCTGAGCTCGCTGAAGCTCGATCGGCGCGCGCCGCCGCCGAAGAAGCGGCGCGTTCCGCGCTTCGTGTGGGCGATCGCGCTCTCGCTGCTCGCGCTCGGCGGAGCGGTGCTATGGCGCCTCACGCTCGGCGCGCCGACCGTCGTGAGTGTCGCGTACGCAGAGCGCAGCGAAGGCGGCGAGGCGAGCGCGCCGGCCGCGGGCGTGGTGCTCACCGGCTCGGGTTACGTCGTCACGGGCGAGAAGTACATCTCGATCGGCGTGCGCGTGCCGGGCCGCATCGACGCGTATCTCGTCGAGGAGTCGCAGGCCGTCACGAAGGGCCAAGCGCTCGTGCAGCTCGACAAGCGCGACTACGAGGCGGCGCTCTCGCGCGCCCGCGCGGCGCGCGAGCTCGCGAGCGCGAACGCGCAGCTCGCTGAGATCGAGGCGAAGCGCATTCGCGCGCTGGCGCAGCAGAACGTCGCGGCGCAGTCGCAGCTCGACGTGAAGGAGAGCCAGCTGCGCGTCGCGAAGGCGCAAGTGCAGCAAGCCGAAGCCGCGCTGCGCGAGGCGGAGATCGCGCTCGACTACACCACGCTGCGCGCGCCGCGGGACGGCGTGGTGCTCGCGAAGTTCAAAGAGGTGGGAGAGATCGCGGTGCCAGGCGGGTTCGCCGGCGCGGGCGACTTGATCCGCATCGCAGATCTCACGGACCTGCGGGCCGAGGTCGACGTCAACGAGGTCGACCTCGCGCGCGTGAAGCTCGGCCAGCGCGCGGAAGTGACGCCCGACTCGTTCCCCGACAGCCACTACGACGCCGAGGTCGTGAAGCTCTATCCCCAGGTGAATCGGCAGAAGGGCACGCTGAAGGTGGAGGTGCGCCTGCTCGAGCGCGACGACAAGCTGCGCCCCGACTCGAGCGTTCGCGTCGCGTTCCTCGCGCCCGAGGCGGCGCCAGAAGCGCCCGGCGCCCCGCCGGCGGCGGTGATCACGGTGCCGCGCGCGTCGGTACAGGACGGCGCCGTGTGGGTCGTGAGCGAAAGCAAGCTGCGCCAGCAGCGCGTCGCGCTCGGGGGTGAGCGCGCCGACTCGGTCGTCGTGCGCGAGGGCCTGCTCGGCGGCGAGGCGGTGGTCGTGAGCGCTGAGGGAACGCTCGAAGCGGGGCGGAAGGTCGAGGTCGCGAACTAACAGCCGGGGCTTAGGGCTGCAGCACGCACCCGCTCTCGGGCGTCGCGAGCGCCACTCGCTCGGCGAACAGAGGCACCCAGGCGCGCACGCCCTTGCCGTCCGGCAGCGGCTCGGACTGCACGCGCTCGAAGTCGAGGGACTCGGGCAGGTCGGCGCGGCAGGCGGCGTAGTCGCGCCCGCCGAGGGTCATGCACGAGCACACTTCTTTCGCGACGTAGCCCGCGCCCACGGCGGTGACGTTGTTCAGGTAGGGGACGCCCACGGCGAGCACCGCCACGAGCACGAGCCACACGACGAAGCCGATTACCCACTTCAATGGCCGTGCCCTCCGCTGCGCGCGGGCGCGCCGAGCGGCGCGAAGGCCTCGATCAGCTCGCGCAGCCCACTGCGCAGCGCGTCCCACGAAGTCGCGTTCATCTCGCCGAAGCGCACGACCACGAGGTCGCGCGAGGGCACGAGGATCACGAACTGGCCGGCGTTGCCGTTCATCTCGAACGAGTCCAGGCCCGCACCGAAGTGCGCGTGCTGCTCTGGCCCCGGCGGCGCATTGATCCAGAAGTGCGCGCCGTACGTGCCGTTGTTATGGACATCCGCCGGCGTGCGCGTGAAGTCGACCCAGCCCTGCGGCAGGATGCGCCCCGTCTCCCACACGCCGTCGCGCAGATACAGGAGACCCAGGCGCGCCCAGTCCTGCGCCGTGCCCCACGCGAACGCGCCGACGAGCGGCGTGCCCGCACGGTCGTGCTCGACTACGAAGGAGTGCATGCCGAGCGGGTCGTACAGCTCGCGCTTCACGAACGCGCGCACGTCTTCGCCCGCGCGGTCGACGACGAAGCGCGAGAGCAGCTGCGTCGTGCCCGTGCTGTATGCCCAGCGCGTGCCCGGCGGCACGCCGAGCGCGGGCTGAGAGGCGGCGAGGGCGGTGTCGCCCGAGGCGTTCCCGAACAACAAGTCGGCGCCGAAGCTGGTCGGCCCGCCGTCGCCGTCCGCATTCTCGAGGCCCGTCGTCATCTGCAGCGCGTGGCGCACCGTGACTGCGCGGCGCGGATCGTCCGCGCGCGAGCGCCACTCGCGCGCGTCGAGTGGCTCGTCGAGCGAGGCGAGACCGTCGCGCACAAGAATGCCCACCCACGCGTTGACGACGCTCTTGGCCGCCGACCACGAGCGGAATCGCGTGCGCGCGTCGAACCCCTTCGCGTATTGCTCCGCCACGAGCCGCCCGCCCTGCACGACGAGCACCGCGCGCGTGTCCGGAATTCCCTTCGTGCTCTTTGGCGCGAACAGCTTGCCGAGCGCGACTTCGATCGCGATGTGGTCGGCGTTCTTCGGGTCGCCCCTCGCCCAGCCGCGCGTCGGGTACGGCACGTCGAGTCGCTGCGCGGGTAGCGGGAAGCGCTGCGGGGGCTGCGCGAGCGCGGCGGCGGCCAGCGCGAGTGCGAGGAGAAACGCGGCGAGTCTGCGCATGAGGCTGCGCAGTGTGACAGCGATGCGCCGATTGCACAGCGCGGCTGCTGCAGCGCGGGGCAGCGCGGAGCGCGCCGCCCCAGCGAGCGCCGCACGCTCGCGCAGCGGGCACGAGCGATGCATCCGCGCACGGGCGGGAGTGCGGGCGATGCACCGATCGGAAGCGCGCGAGCTCGGGTACTGCGCCGAATGCGGCGCCGAAGTGCACTCATCGCGCGATCGCACGTACGCGGTCGACGCGGAGCGCAGCCTTTGCTTCGCGTGTGCGGTTCAGCGAGGCGGCTGCTTCGACGAGCGCCGCGACCTGTGGACTCACGCGCCGGACCTGTCGGGTCTCAGCGAGCCCGACGAGTGAGTCGCGCTCATGCCGGCGCGATGCGCACCGCAGTCAGCTTGTGCTCCGGGCACTTCGACTCGGGATCGCCGGCTGGGCCGACGACGCGGTTCGCGTGCGTGCTCGGGAAGTGGAACGAGAGAAACGCCGTCCCCGGTAGGACGCCGGCTTCGATTGCGACGCGCGCCGTGGCATCGCTGTGCGTTCGGCGCGGCAGTGAGCAGTGCGCTTCGCCCCAGCCGACGCGGCGCTGCGCAGCTGGCTCCGCCGCGCGAAGCTGCGCGCATGCGAGAGCTCCCCGCGAACGTGCGCGTCTACAAGCGCACGCCAGAGTTGGATGCGGCGACCACGCCCGCGGGTCTGCTGCGAAACCACACGACGAGGGCGGGCGTGTGGGGTCGCGTGGTGGTGCTCGAAGGCGAGTTGTCATTCCGCTCGCTCGCGGAGCCGATCCTCGAGCGCGTGCTCACCCCCGATCGCGGCGTCGTGATTCCGCCCGAGCATCCGCACGAGGTTGCACTGCGCGGGCCGGTGCGCTTCTTCGTGGAGTTCCTGCGCGACGACACGACCTGATCAAGCGCATGCCTGCGGCTGAATGGAAACGCCGCGAGCTTGTCCTCGGTCGTGCTTCGCGACCGAGGTCGTCGCGATTTGACGCCTCGGCTCAGGCCGCTGCCTTCTTGCCCTTGCTCTTCTTCTCTGGCTTGGCCTCGCTCTTCGTCTCCGCCTTCGCCGGCTCGCTCTTCGCTTCGCCCGCCGCGGCGCTGTCGCTCTTCGCGGCCGGCGCGGTCTCCGTCTTGTCCTTGCTCTCGCTGCTCGGCTTCTGGCTCGCGTAGAGGTCGCCGTACCAACCGCCGCCCTTCAGCACGAACGAAGTACGCGAGATCAGACGCTTCGCCTTCGCCTTGCCGCACTTCGGGCACTTCTTGATCGCGGCCTCGCTGATGCGCTGCTCGCGCTCGAACTCGTGCTGGCAGGCCGTGCATTGGTACTCGTAGACGGGCATCTCGCTTCTCCGCTCCCGAAGCAGGCGCGGTGAGTAGTGGAAACGGGATTCGCCTGCCAGCGCGGGCAGTTGTGCGGCGAGAGCTACGGGATCGCGTGCGATCGCGGCTCGCTCGAATTGGGGCCGAGGAATCGTGCTGGCACCGCCCCCCAAACGAACGAGGCCGGGCGCTCTCGCGTCCGGCCTCGCTGCTTGTGCCTCCGCGTCCTCGCGCGGCGGCGCTACGCCACGCGGATGTGACGGGCGCGGCGGCGCTGCGTGTAGATGTGCTTGTCGTGCGTGCGCCGCAGCTGGTGCCGAACCTTGTCGAGCACTTGGTCCGCGGCGTGCCCGGGCTCCGGCGCATGCGCGTGGCTCGCGATCTCGGTGCGCTTGCCCGTCGCGTGCAAGCTCGCGTGATGCCCGCGGCCGTCGGGCGAGAGCGTGACGTGTACGTGCGTCAGCTCGGGGAACTCATCCGCCAGATCGGTACAGCGTCTCTCGACGAGCTCGCGCACCGCATCGATCACCGTCATGTCCTTGAGGTGCACTGCAACGACTGCATCGCTCATCCAGATCCTCCGTCGGCCGCGGCTGCGCCGCGAGCCCTCTCGAAATTCTTGGAATGAACCGAGTTCCATCGCATCTGCGGACATTGGCTTCGTTTGTGGCGGGTGATTCCTCCTGCTCTCGAGTGCGGTACGCGTTGGATTCTTGATCGGCACGAAGCGTTCGCGCCCACGAACGATTTACGCCCCGCGCGCGAGGATCGTCAAGCGCGACGGGCAAGAAATTGCTCGCATCGCGCGGCAAGCGAGCGGCAACTCGGCGCGCACTCCGCGGCGCGATCCAGCGAGTTCTCTGTACCGTGCCTCTTCTGGAAGCGTTTCGAGCGCTGGTGCCTCGCCCGGTCTTCAAAACCGGTGGAGACCGCGGCGACGCGGTCTCGGCGGGTTCGATTCCCGTCCGCTTCCGCCAAAGAGTGCGATTTCGCTAGGGAACCTTCGGGCGATGTCGGGCTCTGACCGCGAGGTGACGGTGACCTGCCCGTCGGGCGTTCGCGTGCGTCCCGAGCAATGAGCCATGCAGGGGACGTGCTGGCTCGGCGCTCGACGGGAGAAGCGAGATCAGAAGACCCGGGTCTTCGAGGGCGCTTCAGCTCTCACAAGGTTCACAGCAGCTCGAAAACGTCGTATTGCGCGCGGTCGCCCCAGACGTAAGTCGTCACTCGGACCAGGGCACGCAGTACACGTCGATCGCGTTCGGCCTGCGCTGCAAGGAGGCGAGGGTTCGCAGTGGTCCCGCACGCGCTGATCGCGCGCTCGAGGTTCCGCACTCAGGCCGAGGCTCGCATGGCCGTCCTCGACTTCACCGAGTCCCGGTACAACCCGCGCCGACGGTACTCAGCGCTGGGCGACCAGCCGCCCAACGACTTCGAGAGGAGCTATGTGCTGCCCTCTCGAGACTGATCGTCTCTTCGGGAAAGAGGGGTCACCGGTGCGCGATCCGCCTCGCGCTGGATCTTCACCACTTGCTCTTCCGAAAACCGGCTTTTCTTCACGCGGGGCTTCCTTTCGTCGGAAGCCACTCTCATACGAATCAGCTAGGCCGAGAGACCCAGCTCAGGTCAGTTGCGTGGTCGCGCTGGGGGCCGCGCTCCGCCGCCGGGTCGCCTAGCGACGCGCGACAGCGACGGGACGCGCGCGACCGCTGCCACACGCACACCCGGGGCTCAGCGCATCCGGTAGCGGATCGGGATCTTCTTCGGCGCGCCCACGAAGATCGCGGCGGTGTACTCAGTCGGCCCGGTGAGCTCGATCGACTCGAGTCGCGGCAGCAGCTCGCGGAAGAAGTGATTGAGCTCCATGCGCGCGAGCAGCGCGCCCAGGCAGAAGTGCACGCCCGTGCCGAAGGCGATGTGGTCGGACGCGTTGGCGCGCGTCACGTCGAAACGCCGGCCGTCGGCGAACACCTCCTCGTCGCGGTTCGCGGACAGGTACGACAGCAGCAGCACGTCGCCCTTGTGGATGCGCACGCCGCGCAACGTGTAGTCCTCCTGCGCGTGGCGCAGGAAGTGCCGCACCGGCGTGACCCAGCGAATCATCTCCTCGACGGCGTTCGGGATGCGCTCGGGCTCGCGCTGCAGCAGCGCGAGCTGCTCGGGGTTGCGGATCAGTGCCTCGAAGCCTGCCGCGAGCGTGCTCGCTGTGGTGTCGTGCCCGGCGGTCGCGACGATGGCGTAGTAGCCGACGGTGCCGGCGTCGCCGAGCGGTTTCCCGCCAGGGAGCTTGCCATTGGCGATCGCGCTGGCGAGATCGTCTGTCGGACGCGCGCGGCGCTCGGCGGTGATGCGGTTGAAGTACGTGAAGAGCTCGTTGAACGTCGCGGCCAACGCCTCGCTCGATCGCCCGCTGCCGAAGTCCGGGTCGTCGGCGCCGAAGATGCGCTGCGTCAGGTCGAGCATCAGCGGCTCGTCCGCCTCGGGCACGCCGAGGATGCTCATGATCACGCGCAGCGGGTAGTAGCGCGCGATGTCGAGCGCGAAGTCGCACGTGCCGCCGAGCTCGGCCATGCGGCCCACGAACTGCTTCGCAAGCGCGGCGATGCGCGGCTCGAACGAGCGGCGGAGGTTGCCGGGCTTGAACCACTCGTTGGTCATGCCGCGGTACGCGCGGTGCTCGTCGCCGTCGATGTTCACGAGCGTTTTCACCATCGAGTCGGGACCGGGGCGCGAGAGCGGCGCGAGGATCGAGCGCGAGGTGTTCAGAAAGCGCTCGGGTTGACGCTCGATCTCGAGGATGTCGGCGTGCTTCGTGAGCGCGTAGAACGGCGGGAAGTCCGGCGCCTCGACGCGGCATACCGGTACGTCGCGGCGCAGGCGCGCGGCGACAGCGTGCCATCGCTCGGCGTCGGCGTATGCCTCGGGAACCGTGAAGATGCCGGCAGCGTCCATCGGCTCCTCAGGCCGCCGCGCGCACCGGCAGGCGGTGAATCGCGGGTACGTGCAGGTTCGCGGCGTGCTCGGGTGGCCCCGCGGCCTCCATGCGCGGCAGGAGCGGCAACAGCGCACGCAGTGCCGCGCGCAGCTCAGCGCGCGCGAGGTTCGCGCCGAGGCAGAAGTGCGCGCCGTAGCCGCCGAACGCGAGGTGACGATTCGGCGCGCGCGTGATGTCGAAGCGATACGGGTTCGGGAACACCGCGGGATCGCGATTCGCGGCCGGGTACCAGAGGCCGACGCGCTGGCCCGCGCGGATCTCGTGCCCGTCCAGCGCGTAGTCCTGCGTCGCGGTGCGCGCGAACTGAAGCACGGGCGAGGTCCAGCGCAGGATCTCCTCCACCGCGCCGTCGAGCAGCGCGGGGTTTCGCTCCAGCAGCTCGCGCTGCGCGGGGTTCTGCAGCAGCGCGTAGGCGCCGCCGCTGATCGCATTCTGCGTCGTCTCGTTGCCCGCGGCGAGGATCAGGAACAGGTAGCCCTGCAGCTGCTGCTCGTTCATCGGCTCGCCTTCGACGCGCGCGTGCACGATCTGCGAGGCGAGGTCGGCGCCGCGTCCGCACTGCTGCCGGTCCGCGACGACTTCGAGCATCGCGTCGGTCATCTCGGTCGCGGCGCGCGAGACGCGCTCGGTGCGCGTCTCGCCTGGCCGGTCGTAACTCGGCTCCGCGCTGCCGACCATCACGTTCGTGAGCTGCTTCATGCGCCGCCACTCGCCGGGCGGGAGGCCGAGCATCTCGCCGATCGCCGCGAGCGGCAGCTTCTGCGCGAAGCCGCGCACGAAGTCGATGCTCCCGCCGCTGCGCGCCGTCTCGGCGAGATCGGCCGCGAGCTCGCGCGCGAACTGGTGCGACAGCTCCGCGAAGTGCGGCTCGAGCTTCGCGAGCGCGGCGGGCGTGAACCTGCGCGCGGCGACCGAGCGGAAGTGCTTGTGGCGCGGGTCGTCCATGAAGACGAAGTCCGGCACCTCGTTCGCGTCCCAGCCGCGGCGTGCGAGATCAACCTCGCGGAAGCGCGCCTCGTTCTCGTCGTCGTGCCGCGAGTTCAGCCGCGGCCGGCGGCCGTTGATGAAGATGTCGGAGCGGCGTGAGATCTCGAGCACGTCGCGATGTCGCACGATCGACCAGAACGGCTCGATCTCCGGCCGCTCGTACCAAAACACGGGCGCGTGCTCGCGCAGGTGCTCCCACTCTTCCCACGCGTAGCCGCGCGTCGCGTAGAGCTGACGCGTGTGGATGTCGAGCGTCGCGAGATGGAGCTGCGCCATGCAGCGACGCTATCACGCGCGCCATCGCCCTCGCGCGGACCCTTGCCGCTGTGGAACCCTGCGCGAGCGGCACGCGAGGAGATCTCGATGAAACACGCGATGAAGGGCGCGAGCGCCATCTGCGGCCTCGGCATCACCGAGATGGGCCGCGTCTATCGCGACGCCGAGGATCTCGCGGCAGAGGCGGTCTACCTCGCGCTCGAAGACGCCGGGCTGCCGAAGTCCGAGCTCGACGGGCTGATGATCAACGCGGGCGTCACCAACGGCGTGAGCATTCCGCTGCACCTGACACTTGGGCTGCGCGAGCTGAACCTGCTCACGTTCGTGCAGGGCTACGGCTCGAGCGCGGGACAGATGATCCAGTACGCCGCGATGGCCGTGGCGAACGGGCTCGCGAACTACGTGTGCTGCGTGTTCGCCGACGACCCGCTGAAGGAGGGCGTGCGCACCGGCGCCGCCTACGCGGGCGGCGGCCGCCGCAGCGCGATGGGCGCGCTCTTCCCGCTCTATGGCTTCGGCGGCGCGCTGCCGCTCTACGCGCTCGCGGCGCGCCGGCACATGGACCTCTACGGCACGACGCAGGAACAGCTCGCCGCGGTCGCGATCGGCCAGCGCAAGTGGGCCGCCATGAACCCGCGCGCCAGCAAGCGCGAGCCGCTCGACCTCGCGGGCTACGAGGCCTCGCCGTGGGTCGTGAAGCCGTTTCACGTGCTCGACTGCTGCCTCGTCTCGAACGGCGGCGTCGCGGTGATCGTCACGACGCCCGAGCGCGCGCGCGATCTCAAGCAGCCGCCCGTGCACGTGCACGGCTTCGCGCAGGCCCATAACAACGACGCCGGGCTCACCGGCAACGACGCCATGATCCAGACGCCCGCTGCGAAGTCGGGCCCGCGCGCGCTCGCGATGGCGGGCGCGCAGCTGAGCGACGTCACGCAGTGCCAGATCTACGACTGTTACACGTACACCGTGCTCGTCTCGCTCGAGGACTACGGCTTCTGCAAGAAGGGGGAGGGCGGCGCGTTCGTCGCCGACGGCAAGCTCGCTCCGGGCGGCAAGCTCCCCACCAACACCGGCGGCGGTGAGCTCTCCGCGTATTACATGTGGGGCATGACGCCGGTCGCCGAGGCTGTGATCCAAGGCCGCGGACAAGGCGGCGACCGCCAAGCACCGAACGACTTGATCCTCGTCTCCGGCAACGGCGGCGTCCTCAACTACCACGCCACGCTCGTGCTCTCGCCGCACGCGGCCTGAGTCATTAGGGAACGCGACATGTCCGACGCGCCCGCTTGGCTTCCTGCAGCCGACGACACGAACCGCCCGTTCTTCGACGGCGCGCGCGCGGGCAAGCTGCGCCTGCAGCGCTGCGATGCGTGCGGTGGCTGGATGTTCCCCGTGCGCCAGCGCTGCCAGCACTGCGGCAGCACGCGGCTGGCATGGGCCGACGCCTCGGGCCGCGGCGTGCTCTACAGCCACGGCCAGCTGCAACGCGAGTACCACGCGCGCCACCGCGGCCGCCTGCCCGTGATCCTTGCGCAGGTCGATCTCGAGGAAGGCGTGCGCATGAACACGAACCTCGTCGGCATCACACCCGAGCAAGTTCGCGCGGGCATGCGCGTGCGCGTCGCGTTCGAGACCTCGCCCGCGGGCGAAGCGATCCCGGTCTTCGAGCCGGCGTGATCGCGGCGCGACCTCTCGCTCGCGTCAGCTGCGCAGCATGCCCGCCATGTCGCCGGCGTCGCGCCAAGCCTTGGTGATCTTGAAGTACGGGTTCGGGCCCTTGCCGTACGCGCCGTTCTGCATGCTGCGGCGGCTCGGCTGGCCCTCGTTGTTGTAGTAGCCGGGCGTGCACGAAACGAGGAAGTCCTCGTTGTATCGCGAGACCGAGAGGATGTGCTCTACCCACGCGTCCTCGGCCTCGCGGCTCGGCTCGACGCACGCGATGCGTTCGTCGATGCACTTCTGTATCACGTAGCGGAAGTGCCGCGCGCCCTCGTCCATCGCGTGCGGGAAGTTCGTCGTCGCGGCCGACTGCGAATTCGCGACGAGGAACATGTTCGGGAAGCCGTGCGCCATGTATCCGTGCAGCGAGCGGAAGCCGCCTTGCCACTTCGCGCTGAGCAGCTGCCCATCGCGCCCGATCACGTCGTAGCCGGAGCGGCGCGTGTAGTCGGTGCCCACTTCGAAGCCGGTCGCGAAGACGATGCAGTCCACCTCGTACTCGCTGCCGTTCGCGACGACGCCCGTCGCGGTGATGCGCTCGACGCCGCAGCCGTCGGTGTCCACGAGGTGCACGTTCGGCCGGTTGAACGTGGGCAAGTACTCGTCGTGAAAGCACGGGCGCTTGCAGAACTGCCGGTACCAGGGCTTCAGCGCTGCGGCGGTCTTCGGATCCTTCACCACCGCGTCCACGCGCGCGCGGATCTGATTCATCTTCTGGAAGTCGGCGATCTCCATCAGCTGCGGCACTTCGTTCCAGTCGACTTTCGTGCCCCGGAACTTCGCCATCGAGATGAGGTTGCGGATGATCTCGGTCCAGCCGTCGTTCACGAGATCCTTCTCGATCACGCCGCCGGACGTGAGCGTGTTGAAGTTCTCCATGCGCTCGCGCTGCCAACCGGGCTGGAGGCTCGCCGCCCACGTTGGATCCGTGGGGCGGTTGCCGCGCACGTCGATCGAAGAGGGCGTGCGCTGGAACACGTAGAGCGCCTTCGCGGAAGCGCCGAGATGCGGGATGCACTGCACCGCGGTCGCGCCGGTGCCGATGATCCCGACGCGCTTGTCCGCGAGCTTGTGTAGACCGCCCGCGGGCGAACCGCCGGTGTACGCGTAGTCCCAGCGGCTCGTGTGGAACGTGTGACCCTGATAACTCGCGATGCCCGGGATGCCGGGCAGCTTCGGACGATTGATGGGTCCGTTCGACATGATCACGAAGCGCGCGCGCACGTCGTCGCCGCGATCGGTCGTGACGTGCCAGCGCCGCGCCTCCGCGTCCCAGCGCATGCCGGTGACGCCCGTCTGGAAGCACGTCGCGTCGTACAGGTCGTAGTGGCGCGCGATCTTGCGCGCGTGCTCCTGAATCTCGTCGGCGAAGGCGTACTTGTGCGTGGGGACGACGCCGAGCTCCTCGCAGAGCGGGAGATAGACGTACGCCTCGGTGTCGCAGGCGGCGCCCGGGTAGCGGTTCCAATACCAAGTGCCGCCGACGTCTCCCGCCTTCTCGATCAGGCGGATGCGCTTCACGCCGGCTTCGCGGAGTCGCGCGCCGCACAGCAGGCCGCCGAAGCCGGCGCCGACGATGACGACGTCCACGTCGTCCGCGAGCGGCGCACGCGCGATGGGCTCGGCGACGTAGGGATCGTCGATGTAGTGCGAGAACTCGCCGGTGACCTCGAGGTACTGCGCGTTGCCCTGGGGCTGGAGGCGCTTGTCGCGCTCGACGCGGTACTTCTCGCGGAGCGCGTCGGGGTCGAAGCCGAGCTCGGCGGCGGTCGGGATCGTCATCGCGTCAGGCCTCTGATCTGAGGAGTTCTTGATACCGGATTGTCGCGCGGCTGAGCGGCGTGGGCGAGTCGTCGCGGCATCCGCGCGCGAGTTGGCGTAACACCTCACGGATTCGAGCAAGGACGCAACATGCGCAGCCTGCGCGGCAAGGTCGCGGTCGTCGGCATCGGCGAGAGCCAGTACTACAAGCGGGGCGAATCGCCCGACTCCGAGTTCGTGCTCACGCTGAAGGCGATCCTCGCCGCGTGCGCGGATGCGGGAGTCGATCCCACGAGCATCGACGGCTTCGCCTCGTACTCGAACGATCGCAACGATCCTTCCCGGCTCGCGGCCGCGCTCGGCTGCAAGTCGCTCACGTTCTCGAACATGCAGTGGGGCGGCGGCGGCGGCGGCGCGGCGGCGGCGGTCGCAAACGGCGCAGCGGCGATCGCGACGGGCCTCGCGGACTGCGTGGTCGCGTTCCGCGGACTCGCGCAAGGACAGTTCGGGCGCTTCGGCCAAGGCGCGCGCATGCCCGCGATCTCGGGGCCGTACGCGCACACGATCCCGTACGGCCTGATGTCCCCCGCACAGATGTTCGCGATGAAGGCCGTGCGCTTCATGCACGAGCACGGCGTGCGGCAGGAGGCGCTGCGCGCGATCTCACTCGCGGCGTATCAGCACGCGCAGAACAACCCGCGCGCGGTGATGTACGGCAAGCCGCTCACGGCCGAGAAGTACGACGCCTCGCGCTGGATCGTCGAGCCATTCCACCTCTACGACTGCTGCCTCGAGAACGACGGCGCGGCCGCGATCCTGCTCGTGCCCGCGGAGCGCGCGAAGGACTTTCCGCACAAGCAGGTGTACGTGCTCGGCGCGGCGGAAGGCTCGCAGTTCCGCGCCGACGCCGCGGCGCACAACACGCCCGACTACGCGAGCAGCGGCTTCAAGACGCTCGCGCCGCGGCTCTACGAGATGGCGCAGGTGAAGCCGGCGGACGTCGACGTGCTCCAGAGCTACGAGAACTTCACGGGCGGCGTGCTGATGAGCATCGTCGAGCACGGCTTCTGCGCACCGGAGGAAGTGAACGAGTTCTTCACGCTCGAAAACTTCAGCGCGCCCGGCGGCAAGCTCCCGCTCAACACGTCGGGAGGGAATCTCGCCGAGTGCTACATGCACGGACTCGGCCTGACCATCGAGGCGATCCGCCAGGTGCGCGGGCAGTCGCGCAATCAAGTGCCGCGCGTCGACGTGAGCCTGATGACGGCGGGGCCGATGGTCACGCCCGTGAGCAGCGTGATCTTCGGTTCGGAGGCGACGCGATGAGCGCGTACTACCTCGCGCCCGGTCTCCCGCAGCCCGCGCCGCAGCCGGATGGACTGGACAAGCCGTTCTACGAGGGAGCGCGCGCGGGCAAGCTCGTGCTTCAGTGCTGCAACGCGTGCGCGAAGTTCCAGTGGGGCCCGGAGTGGATCTGCCACCACTGCCGCTCGTTCGACGTGGGCTGGAAGGAGGTTGCGCCCGAAGGGGTGATCTACAGCTACGAGCGCGTGTGGCATCCCGTGCATCCCGCGCTGAAAGAGCAGGGGCCTTACGTCGTCGCGCTCGTCGAGCTGCCGCATGCGAACCATGTGCGCCTCGTCGGGAACCTGCTCGGTGACGCGACCGCGCCGGTCGCGATCGGCGCGAAGGTGCGCGCCGTGTTCGAGCAGCACGAGGACGTGGAGAGGCCGTTCGCGCTGATTCACTGGCGGCGCTGACCCGGGCCGGCGCGGAGCGGAGCCCCATGGCGTCGCTGCGCGCGCCGGCGGAAGCTCGCGCGTCGAGGGAGCCCCGCATGACCGCGATCATCGACGTCGATTCGCACTTCGAGCCGGGCGACGACTGGCTCGCGCCGTACCCCGAGCTTGCGAAGAAGCTGCCGAAGCTGAACCCCGGGCTGCTCGCGATCGACGCGATCGTCGGCGACTTGTTACTGGGCGTGCCCGATGGGAAGCGTCCGCCCGTGCGCGAGTTGCTGCCGCCGGGGCTGCTCACGCTGTTCGGCGACGAGAAGGCCGAGGCCGAGCGCCGCGCGGAGTTCGCGGGCAAGAGCCAGTTCCAGGTCGCGAACGCCGCCGCGCGCGTGAAATGGCTCGACGGGCATGGCATCGCGCAGCAGCACGTGATCTGCCTCGCGGGCATCTCCTACAACCTGCAGATCGATCACGTCCCGCTGCGCCAAGAAGTGATTCGCACGTGCAACACCTGGCTCGCGGACACGTGCGCTGAGGGCGCGGGGCGACTCAAGCCCGTCACCGCGCTCGAGTACCACGATCTCGACTTCGTCGTCGCGGAGCTGACGCGCATGCGCGCGCGCGGGAGCCGCATCTTTCTCGTGCCCGCGTATCCGGTGAACGGCGTCCCGCCGAGCCACCCGAGCTGGTATCGCGTGTGGGCCGCGGCGAGCGATCTCGCGATGGCGCCGATGCTGCACACCGGCTTCGAGCGCATGAGCTTCGATCCCGGCTGGGCCAACCAGAACGGCGATCTCACCTTGTTACGGATGCTCGGCGGCGCGCACCGCCACGTCGCGCCCACCACGCTGCTCGACGCGCTGATCTACTCGGGCGTGTTCGAGCGCTTCCCGAAGCTCACGCTGCTGCTCGCCGAGGTCGGCACGGGCTGGCTCCCGTTCCTGCACCGCGAGATCGACGACCGCATCTCGCCCGTGGCGCAGCTGTTCGTCGGGCCGTGGAAGCTGCCCCTCAAACCGAGCGAGTACCTCGCGCGCAACGTGAAGGCGACGCCGCTCACCGGAGGCAACGACTCGCCGCTGCTGAAGATCATGAGCGAGCTGCCGGACGAGATGCTCGTCTTCTCGAGCGATTTCCCGCACTTCGAGGGGATCGCGGACCCGGTCGCGCACTATCGCGACGCGCTCGCCGAGCTCGCCCCCAACAAGCAGGCGCGCTTCCTGGGCGGCACGATCGACGCCGCCTTCGCGCGCATGGGCGAGGCGCTGCTGTGAGCGCCGCCACGTCCGAACGCGTCTGCCTCGTCACCGGCGTCGGCCCCGGCACCGGCAGCGCGCTCGTGCGCCGCTTCGCCGCGGGCGGCTATCGCGTCGCGATGCTCGCGCGGAGCGAGGCGCGCCTGCGCGAGCTCGAGCGCGACGTGCAGGGCGCGCGCGCGTACGCGTGCGACGTCACGGACGAGGCCGCGCTCGCCGAAACGCTCGAGCGCGTTCGCAGTGAGCTCGGCGTGGTGAACGTGCTCATCCACAACGCCGTCGGCGGCGCCTTCGGCGACTTCCTCCAAGTCGATCCCGCGCACCTGCGCCGCAACTTCGAAGTGAACGTGATGGCGTTGATGCACCTCGCGCGCGCGCTCGCTCCCGCGATGATCGAAGCGGGCGAGGGCGCGATCATCGCGACGGGCAACACCGCGGCGTATCGCGGCAAGGCGCACTTCGCGGGCTTCGCGCCGACGAAGGCCGCGCAGCGCATCCTCGCCGAGTCGCTCGCGCGCAGCCTCGGGCCGCGCGGCGTGCACGTCGCGTATCTCGCGATCGACGCGGTGATCGACTTGCCGTGGACGCGCGAGCGCTTCGCCGGCAAGCCCGACGACTTCTTCGCGAAGCCGAGCGCGCTCGCCGACGTCGCGTGGAGCCTCGCGCACCAAGAGCGCTCTGCGTGGGCGTTCGATGTGGTGGTGCGGCCGTTCGGCGAGAGCTGGTAGGCGGGGATTTTTCTCCGACCGGGGTGCTTCCTCGCTTGACGCTGCTCTCCGTCGTCGCCGATCATGCGCGCGGGGGTGAGCTTGTATTCGCTGAGCGACGCGTCGCGCATTCTGCGCGTCTCGCCGTCGCGGCTCCGCGCTTGGAGCCGCACGGAGCTCGTGTCTGCGCGCGCGGCGCAGGCGCAGTCGTTCGCGTTCGAGGATCTCGTGCGGCTGCGCGCGATCGCCGGCCTCGTCGCGCGCGGCGTGTCGGTGCGGCGCATTCGCACGACGCTTGCGCGGCTCCAGGAGCGCATGCCCGAGCTGCGCGAGCCCGTCGCAGCGCTGCGCATGTGGGGCGACAACGCGCGCCGCGTCGTCGCGCGCGACGGCGATGCGCTCGTCGAGGCCGACGGCCAGCTGCTGCTCGACTTCGACGCGCAGCACGTCGCGCCCGAAGTCGCAGCGATCACGCCTGCCGGCGAGGAGCCGCGGCCGCTCACCGCCTTCGAGTGGTTCGAGCGCGGCTGCATGCTCGATGCGCAGGCGGGCAAGAGTGCGGAGGCGCTCACCGCGTATCGCCACGCGCTCGATCTCTCGCCGGACTTCGCCGACGCGTGGTGCAACCTCGGCACGGTGCACTTCCAGCGCAGCGAGCGCGCCGAGGCGAAGCGCTGCTACGAGGGCGCGCTCGCAGCCGACGCAGATCACCTCGAAGCGAACTTCAACCTCGCGAACCTGCTCGACGACGAGGGCCGCCGCGAGACCGCGCTGCATCACTACAAGGCCGCCGTGCGCGTCGACGCGAGCTTCCCCGATGCGCGCCTCAACCTCGCGCTGCTCTACGACCGCCTCGGCCTGCGTCGCCTCGGCCGCGAACAGTGGCGCGCGTACCTGCAGCTCGTGCCGACCGGAAGCTGGGCCGATCTGGCGCGGGAGCGGGTAGGCGAGGTGGACGGCTAGCTGTGCAGCGTGCGAGGTGTGTCGCGGCACCGAGTACGCCAGCTCTCCTCCTCGTTCACTTCGCTTTCGCCTCCGGGGACTCCGGCGAAAGCTGCGCGCTTCGCTTGCGGCCTCGGCCGACCTGCCTGGGAGGAGCGTTCGTCTGCGAGGTCGATCCGGCGTGACCTCGGCGCGTCAGCGACCTGGGTGTGCATCGATCCGCACTTGGACGTGAGACCGCTACGGCACGACGCGGAACGTCGTGCGTTCGCCGCGCTCTCCCGCAAACCAGATCTCGACCTGCCAGATCCCCGGCTTCGTCAGGCCGCCGGCCGGCGCGAAGTCCGCGCGCACGAGCTTGCGGCCGCGTCGCTTCAGCTCGGCGTTGCGCGCGACCTCGGCGCCGCTCGGGTCGATCCAGCGCAGCTCGAGCTCGTGCGCGCGCTCGGCCCACTCCTGCGCGAGCTCGCCGAACCAGATCGCGCGCGGCGCGCCGGCGCGCAGCTCGTCGCGCAGCGCGCCGACGGGCGTCGCGTGCGTCGGCGTCGTCGGCTCGCTGCCGTCCGAGATGCCGCTGCGCTCGAACAGCGGGAAGGTGAGGCGGTTGATGCGCTGGCGCACTTCCTTCGCGCGCGCACCGCCGGCTTCGAAGCGGCGCTCGGCTTGCTCGAGGTAGTAGACCGCGTTCACGCGATCCCCTTGCTTCTGATAGAGCTGGCCGATGCGGTAGTAGGAGAGCGCGACGTCGGGGTCGAGGCGCAGCGCGCGGCGATAAGCGGCGATGGCGTCGCCCGCGCGCTCGAGCTCGCTGAGCAGCTCCGCCTCGCGGAACGCGACGCGCGGATCGTTCGGCTCGCGCGCGCCGGCGTCGGCGAGCACGCGCGCGGCGCCCGCCTTGTCGCCAGCCTTCGCGAGCTTCTCGGCCTCTGCGAGCGCGGGCGTCGTGATCTTCGTGTCGGGCGCCGTGCGAAACGACGGCAACGTGCTCCGCTCCTCGCGGATCAGCAGTGCGAGCCGCGCCTGCACCTCGGGGAACGCCTCGATGAGCGCGGTGTCGCGCTTGCCGGTGATGGTCGTCTCTCTCGCGCGCGCGATCGCGGCGTCGAGGCGCAGCTCGGTGCGCGGGTGACTGAGCAGGTAGGCGGGAATCTGGATGCCGGTGCGCGACTCCTTGATCGCGATCAGCCGATCGAAGAAGCCCGCCATCCCGCGCGGGTCGTAGCCGGCGCGCACCATGAACACCGTGCCGACCGAGTCGGCTTCCGCCTCGATCTCGCGCGTGTAGGCGAGCTTCAGGGACTGATCGATGCCCTGCGCGACGATCGCGGCCGCGGGATCGCCGGTCGCGACCGCCGCGCCGATCCCCAACAAGCTCGCGAGCAGCGACGGGATCGCGCTCTTCTCGGCGAGCCGCGCGATGTGGCTGCGCTTCGCGTGCGCGATCTCGTGGGCCATCACGCCGGCGAGCTCGTCGAGATCTTTCGCGGCGAGGATCGTGCCCGTGTGGAAGTAGATGTATCCGCCCGGCAGCGCGAAGGCGTTCAGGCTGGGCTCGTCGACGATGCGGAAGCGGTAGACGAACGGCTGCGGCTCGAGGTGGCGCACGAGGCTCTGGCCGAGGTCGTTGAGGAGGCCGAGCACGACCGGATCGTCGATCAGCGGCAGCACCGCGCGCAGCTGGGTGTCGCCGCTGTCGCCGATGCGGCGCTCGGAGTCGGCCGTGATGTTCGGCTTCAGCGGGTTACCGATGCCCGCGCCGCCACTCGCGCATGCGAGCGACGCGGCGAGCGCGCACGCCAGCGCGGGGCGCAAAGGCCCTACGCGCCGCCGGGTTGCCATCGCAGCACGGGCTTTCTCGCGGCGCGCGTCTCGTCGAGGCGGCGCCGGCGCGTCCGGTGCGGCGCCGTGCGCACCGTCTCGGGATCGCGGCGCGCTTCCTCCGCGATCGCGAGCAGCGCGTCGACGAAGCGATCGAGGCCTTCCTTCGATTCGCTCTCGGTGGGCTCGATCATCAGCGCGCCGTTCACGATCAGCGGGAAGTACACGGTGGGCGGGTGGTAGCCGTGATCGATCAGGCGCTTCGCGACGTCGAGCGTGGTGACGCCGGTGTCCGCGAGCTTGCGGTCGGTCACGACGCACTCGTGCAGCACCGGGTTCTCGTACGGCACGTGGTATGCGCCCCGCAGTCGCGCGAGCACGTAGTTCGCGTTCAGCACCGCGAGCTCGGTGGCGCGCTTCAGCCCGTCCGGCCCGAGCGCGCGGATGTAGGCGAAGGCGCGCACGAGCATGCCCACGTTGCCGTGATTGCCGTGCAGCCGGCCGATCGACCTCGGCAGATCGTGATTCCAGTAATGACTCCCATCGCTCGCGCGCTCGGCGACGGGCGTGGGCATGTACGGCGCAAGCGCGGCCTTGATGCCGACGGGGCCGGCGCCCGGGCCGCCACCGCCGTGCGGCGTAGAGAACGTCTTGTGCAGGTTGAAGTGCATCACGTCGATGCCGAGGTCGCCCGGCCGCGCGACGCCCACGAGCGCGTTGAGGTTCGCGCCGTCGCCGTACACGAGGCCGCCGCCCGCGTGCACCACATCGCAGATCTCGGCGAGGTGCGTCTCGAAGATCCCGAGCGTGTTCGGGTTCGTGATCATCAGCCCCGCGACGTCGGGTCCCATCGCCTTCGCGACCGCCTCGGGATGCAGGATGCCGTCGTCGCCGCTCGGCACGGACACGACCTGATAACCGTTCAGCGCGGCGCTCGCCGGATTCGTGCCGTGCGCCGAGTCGGGCACGAGCACCTTCGTGCGCTTCTCGCCGCGATGCTCGTGATAGGCGCGAATCATCATGATGCCGGCGAGCTCGCCCTGCGCGCCGGCGGCGGGCTGCAGCGTCACGCGATCCATCCCGCTGATCTCGGCGAGGCAGCGCTCGAGCTGCCAGAAGAGCGCGAGCAGGCCCTGCGTCTCGCTCGCGGGCGAGAGCGGATGCGCCGCCGCGAAGCCGGCGAGCCGCGCTGCCTTCTCGTTGAGCTTCGGGTTGTACTTCATCGTGCAGGACCCGAGTGGATAGAGGCCGAGGTCGACCGCGGCGTTCCAGGTCGAGAGCCGCGTGAAGTGGCGCACGACCTCGACCTCGCTCAGCTCGGGCAGGCCCGCGATCTCGTCTCGCGCGAGCGCGCCGAGCAGGGCGCGCGCGTCGACTTCGGGCACGTCGTTGCGCGGGAGGTCGACGCCGCCGCGGCCAGGCCGGCTGCGCTCGAACAGCAGGTCCTCCTCGTACGAAAACCCGCGCGTCGCGTTGCTGCTCACGACTTCGCTCCAGCGAGAACGCGCGCGAGCGCGTCGATCTGCGCGCGCGAGGCGGTCTCCGTCACGCACACGAGCAGGGCATCGCCGAGCTCGGGGGCGAACTTCGCGAGATCGAGCCCGGCCACGATGCCGGCGCCGCGCGCACGCGCGAGCGCGCGCTCGGCCGGCTCGCGCAGCTGCACCACGAACTCGTTGAAGCTCGGCGCGGCGAACGGAAGCGTGAGCCCCGCAGCGCGCAGCTGCGCCCTCGCGTACTCGGCCTTCGCGAGATTGCGCTCGGCGAGCTGGCGCAGGCCGGTCTTGCCGTGCAGCGCGAGGAAGATCGTCGCCATCATCAGGCACAGGCCCTGGTTCGTGCAGATGTTCGACGTCGCGCGCTCGCGGCGGATGTGCTGCTCGCGCGTCGAGAGCGTGAGCACGTAGCCGGGCTGGCCGTCGGCATCGAGCGTCTCGCCGACGAGTCGGCCCGGCATCTGCCGTACGTGCGCCATGCGCGAGGTGAGAAAGCCGAGGTGCGGGCCGCCGAACGCAATCGGTACGCCGAAGCTCTGCGCCTCGCCGCACACGATGTCGGCGCCGCAGTCCGCGGGCGCCGCGAGCAGCGCGAGCGAGATCGCCTCGGCCACGCTCGTGACGACCAGCGCGCCTTGCGCCTTCGCGGCGGCGGAGATCGCACGCAGGTCCTCGATGCACCCGAAGAAGTTCGGCTGCTGCACGACGACGCACGCGGTGTCGCGATCGACGCCGCTCGCCTGCGTGCGCCCGTCCGCGCCGCGCGGAAGCGTGGCGAGCTCGAAGTCGAGCGCCGCGAGATAGGTCTCGAGCACGCCGCGATAGTGCGGATGCAGCGCCGCGGAGACCGCGACCTTGCGCCGCTTCCCGATGCGCAGCGCCATCAGCACGGCCTCGGCCGTCGCGGATGCGCCGTCGTAGAGCGAGGCGTTGCTCACCTCCATGCCGGTCAGGCCGCACAGCATCGTCTGCCACTCGAAGATCGCCTGCAGCGTGCCCTGCGAGATCTCGGGCTGATACGGCGTGTACGAGGAGTAGAACTCGGCGCGCGAGATCAGCGCGTCGACGGCGCTCGGCACGTAGTGGTGGTGCACGCCGGCTCCGAGAAACCACGCGCGCGTGGCGGCGTTCTCGTTCTGCGCCGCAAGCGCGCCGAGCTCGTCGAGGATCTCGTACTCGCTCGCCGCCGCAGGCACGTCGAGCGGCCGCGTCAGCCGGAACTTCGCGGGGATGCTGTCGAAGAGCGCGCCGAGATCAGGCTGCCCGACGACGGCCAGCATCTCCCGTACGTCGTCGTCGGTGTGAGGCAGATAACGCACGTGAAGCCTTACCCACGGTCCTTCACGTGCTGCATGTAGTCGCCGGCGCTGAGCAGCTGCTCGAGCTCGCTCTCGTCGGAGAGCTTCACCACGATCATCCAGCCGTCGCCGTAACAATCCGCGTTCACGCCGTCGGGCGCTTCCGCGAGGCCGGAGTTCACCTCGACGACTTCGCCGGTGATCGGCGCGAACAGGTCCGCGACGGCCTTCACCGACTCGACCACGCCGAAGGGCTCGCCGCGATCGAGCGCGCGCCCCACTTCCGGCAGCTCCACGAACACGATGTCGCCGAGCTGCTGCTGCGCGTAGTCGGTGACGCCGATCGTCGCGCGCCCGCGCTCGACGCGGACCCACTCGTCCTCGCGCGTGTAGTAGAGATCGTCCGGAATTTCGTACTTCGCCACGGCATCCCCCCGAATGCAGCTCGTTATTGCGGCCCGCGCACGAATGGCGTCTCGACGACCCGCGCTGCGACGCTTTGACCGCGAACGATCACGCCGAGCGCAGTTCCCACCGCGGCGAACGGCGGCGCAACGTACCCGAGCCCGATCGCGTTTCCGAGGGTGGGCGAGGGCGCACCCGAGGTGACCCGTCCGACCTCGCTGCCATTCGCAGTGAGCACGTGCTCTGCGCGCGCGATGCCGCGGCCCTCGATCGCGAATCCGACGAGCGCGCGCGGCACGCCGCTCGCTCGCTGCGCGCGCAGCGCTTCGCAGCCGATGAAGCCGCCGGCGTCGAGCTTCACGAAGCGCTCGAGGCGCGCTTCGAGCGGCGTCGTCGCGTCGTCGAGCTCGTGGCCGTAGAGCGGCAGCGCGGCCTCGAGGCGCAGCGTGTCGCGCGCGCCGAGGCCCGCGGGCGTGAGCCCATGCGCCGCGCCTGCTTCGCTGAGCGCGCGCCACAGCTTCTCCGCATCGCCCGCGGCGCCGTAGATCTCGAAGCCGCCGGCGTGCGTGTAGCCCGTGCGCGACACCAGCACGCGCATGCCGGCGAGCGTCGTCTCGGTGAACGCGAAGAAGCGCACGCGCGCGAGATCCGCGGCCACGAGCGGCGCGAGGATCGCGTCGCTCGCGGGCCCCTGCAGCGCGAGCAGGCAGGTCTCGTCGCTCGCGTTGCGCAGCTGCGTCGTCGGGCTCAGGTGCGACGCCACCCAGGCGTGGTCCTTCGCGATGTTCGAGGCGTTCACGCAGATCAGCAGGTGATCGCTCGCGATGCGGTAGACGGTCACGTCGTCGACCACGCCGCCGCGCTCGTTGCAGAGCAGGCCGTAGCGCACGCGGCCGGGCTTCAGCGATGCGACGGGGCACGTGAGCAGCCGCTCGGCGTCGGCTATCGCGCTCGCGCCGCCGAGATGCAGCTGCCCCATGTGCGAGACGTCGAACAGGCCCGCGCGCTCGCGCACGGCGGCGTGCTCCTCGAGGATCGAGCGGTACTGCACGGGCATCTCGAAGCCCGCGAACGGCACGAGCCGCGCGCCGAGCGCGCGGTGGACGGCGTAGAGCGGCGTGCGGAGCAGGGCGCTCACGCGCCGGTCCGCAGCCGGTACGCGCGCAGCGTGTTGTGCAGCAGCATCGTGATCGTCATCGGGCCGACGCCGCCCTTCGGCGGCGTCACGATCCCGGCGACACCCATCACGTTCTCGAAGTCGACGTCGCCCACGAGCTTGCCGTCGATCTCGCTCACGCCGACATCGATCACCGCCGCGCCGGGCTTGATCCAGTCGCGCTTCACCATGCGCGCCGCGCCAGTCGCGGCGACGAGGATGTCCGCGCTCCGGCACAACCCCGCGAGGTCGCGCGTGCGCGAGTGGCACATCGTGACGGTCGCGTTCTTCTGCTGGAGCAGCAGCGAGATCGGCTTGCCCACGATCATGCTGCGCCCGATCACCAACGCGTTCGCGCCTTCGAGCGGAATCTTGTGCAGCGCGAGGATCTCCATGATCCCGAGCGGCGTGCAGGCGAACAGGCCCGGCAGGCCGAGCACGAGCCGGCCCGCGTTGAGCGGCCCCACGCCGTCGACGTCCTTGTCGGCGTCGATCGCGGCGGCGATCGCGCTCGGGTCGATCTGCTTCGGCAAGGGGAGCTGCACGAGAATGCCGTCGATGCCGGCGTCGCGGTTCAGCTTGTCGACGAGCGCGAGCAGGTCGGCCTGCGTCGCGTCCGCGGCGAGGGTGTGCTCGACCGAGTCCATGCCGAGACGCGCGCACGCGCGGCGCTTGCCCTTGATGTAGGACGCGCTCGCCGGGTTGTCGCCGACGAGCACCACCGCGAGGCACGGCGCGCGGCGACCGCTCGCCGTGAGCTGCGCGACCTCCTGCGTCATGCGCGAGCGCAGATCGTTCGCCAGCGCCATTCCGTCGACGACGACGGTCTTCACCTCTGCCACGCGCCCCTCCGTCGGAAAAAAGCGCGCGCAGTCTAACCGCGACGAAACGCCTCGCCGCGCGAAAACTCTGCGTCTGCGGCTACTTCGCCTGGATCGTGCGCAGGTAGTCGGCCATCAGGCGCGAGCGTTCGAGCGCGGTCGCGTGCGGGCGCGGCATGCCGCTCTGCTCGAACTCGGTCTGGAACACCTCCGACCACACGGGCATGTCGCGCGGTCCGTGCGCGGCGACGGCGCGGCGCCCGTCGATCGCCGACATCACCGCGGCCTCGTCGAACTTGCCGCCGTTGCGCTCGGCGATGCGCGTGAGATCCGCGGGCGGCGTGCGCAGCTCGGCGGCGAGCGGGCCATCGCCGACGCCGGTCGCGCCGTGGCAGGAAGCGCAGTGCTTCGCGAAGAGCGCGGCTCCGCCCGCGGGCGGATTCGGGCGTTCGCACGCGACGCTGAAGATGGCCGTCAGAACTGCAGTGCTCGCCGTCAGGCCGCAGCGGAGCTTCATCGCGATCACCTCTCCCACACGACGCGCGTCACGTTGTCGCGCGAGCTGCGCGGGACGTGTAGCGCGCCGCGGTGCGCGCGGCGTAGCGCTGCGCCGATTCCGCGCGCGAGCTTCGCGTCGGTCGTCGCGATCTCGAGCGCGCCTTCGTTCGTGCGCACGGTCGCGATGCGCTTCAGTGGATGCTCCGCGCGCTCGCGCTCCTCGACGTGGCGCGCCAGCGCCTCGAGCTCGGCGCGATGCGCGGGCCAGTAGTCGCCCCGCAGCGAGAGCAAGCCCGCGGGATAGCCGTCCGCGATGCGGCGACAGGCGGGACACACGACGCGCTCGGCGTCCGCCGGCGGTGAGCCCCACGCCCAACGTCCCGCGCGGTAGATCGCGCGGCACTCGGTGCATGCGCTCGGGTCGGGGTGCTTGCGGCGCGTCGAGTAGGGATCGCCGCGGCGCGGCTTGTTGGTCGCGCTTTCGCGGGGCTGTGTGGCAGCGGGGTGCGTCTTCGAGCGTTGGCGGCGCATGGGGCCCTCCGGCTCGGTTGCGTTGCAGCGACCGTGCCGACCTGCTCGAATGTTTTGACAGCGCCCCGGATCGCTCCATTCTGCCGCCATGGCGTTCGAGTGCTCCGTGCTTCTCGCGTTCTACGAGCTCCGCGACGAGGACATCGCGCGGCTCGCCGACCTCGAGCCCGTGTTCGAGAAGAACGCGGACGAGCTCGTGGCTGCGTTCTACCGGCACCTGCTCGCGTTCCCCGAGACCCGCACGCTCCTGCGCGACCCCAAGGTGACGGAGCGGCTGCTCGCCGATCAGCGCGAGTACCTGTGCAGCCTCGCGGAGCCGGTGATCGACGAGGCGTACCTCGAGCGGCGGCGGCACATCGGCGACGTGCACGAACGCATCGGGCTCGCTCCCACGTGGTACCTGGGCGCCTACTCGCTCTACGAGACGCTGCTCACGCCTCTGGTGATCGACGCGTTTCCCGGTGAGATCGAGCGCTCGCGGCGCCTGCTCACGACGCTGCGGCGCCGCCTCCACCTCGACTCCTCGCTCGCGCTCGAGACGTACGTGGATCGTCGCGAGCGCGACCTCGAGTACTTGAATCAGCAGCTCGCGGAATCGGGCCGCAAGCTTGCGCGCGATCTCGAGACGACGGGGGTCGAGCTGCGTACGAGCCGCGCGCGCGCGCAGGCGGCCGAGCGGCTCGCCTCGATCGGCACGCTCGTGGCCGGGCTCGCGCACGAGATCGGGACGCCGATGGGCGTGATTCAGGGCCACGCGAAGCTGCTCGAGCCCGCGGTGCAGGACGAGAACGCGCGCTGGCGGCTGCGCACGATTCAGGCGCAGATCGCGCGCATCGCCCGCATCATGGAGAGCCTGCTCAACATGGCTCGGCCCTCGGCGCGCCGGACGCGCGTGCCCGTGCAGCTCGGGCCGTTGCTCGATTCGACGCTGGCGTTTCTCACCGAGCGGCTCACGCGGCGGCGCGTCGAGGTCGTGCGCGAGTACGGCGAGGTGCCGTCCGTGACCGCCGACGCCGAGGCGCTGCAGCAGGTCTTCCTCAACCTCGTGATGAACGCGATCGACGCGATGCCGCGCGGCGGCCAGCTCCGCGTCAGAGTCGCCCCCGCAGATGGCGGCGCGGAGGTGCGCATCGCCGATACCGGCACCGGGATTCCCCCCGAGGTCGCGCAGCGCATCTTCGACCCGTTCTTCACGACGAAGGAGGCGGGGCAGGGGCACGGCCTCGGCCTCGCCGTCGCGCAGGGCATCGCGCAAGACCACGGCGGCGAGATCGAGATCGTGCGAACGGGCCCCGAAGGCACCGAGTTTCGGGTGGTGCTCGCAGCCCAGTAGCGCCGCAGCGACACGCCGGAATCAGACACCTCCGGAACGCTTTGCTGTGGCCGACAGCCCCGATCTCCCTCCGGGCTGTGTCGCTTCGTGCCACAATCAACGGTGCTCGAGTGCGGGCGAGGGCGCTCGGCGCTTGGCACGCCCTGTGCTCAGAGGCTGCATATGCGACACACGGCACAGATTCTGGTGGTGGACGACGACCGCGCGATGCGCGAGATGCTCGCGTCCCTATTCAAAGAGCGCGGGCTCTGGGTGGAGGAGGCGGCCTCCGCGAGCGTTGCCCTGGAGCTCGTCGCCGAGCGCGACTTCGACGTGGTGCTCTCCGACATCCGCATGCCCGGCATGTCCGGCATCGAGCTCGTGGGCAAGCTGCACCGCCTGCGCCCGAGCACGCCGGTGGTGCTGATGACCGCGTTCGGGACGATCGACTCCGCGGTCGAGGCGATGCGCGCGGGCGCCTTCGACTACATCACGAAGCCGTTCGAGCCCGACGCGGTGACCTTCGTGGTCGAGCGCGCGATCGAGCGCTCGGCGCTCGCGCGCGAGAATGAGTCGCTGCGCCGCGCGGTGCAGACCACGGGCGAGCTCGGCGACCTGATCGGTACCAGCGCCTCGATGCGCGACATCATCGCGCTGATCCAGCGCGTGGGTCACAGCCGCGCCAGCGTGCTGATCACAGGCGAGAGCGGCACGGGCAAAGAAGTCGTGGCGCGCACGCTTCACTTTCACGGCTCGCGCAGCGACAAGCCCTTCGTCCCGATCAACTGCACCGCGATTCCCGAGGGCCTGCTCGAGAGCGAGCTGTTCGGCCACGTGCGCGGCGCGTTCACCGGCGCGCACACGAACAAGCGCGGCCTGTTCGAGAAGGCGCACGGCGGGACGCTGTTCCTCGACGAGATCGGCGACATGGGCCTCGCGCTGCAGGGCAAGTTGTTGCGGGTGCTGCAGGATCGTGAGATCCGGCCCGTCGGCGGCACGCAGACCATCAAGGTCGATGTGCGCATCGTCGCGGCGACGAACAAGGACTTGCCCGCCGAGATCGCGGCGGGGCGCTTCCGCGAGGATCTCTTCTATCGCCTGAACGTCGTGCCCGTGCACGTGCCGCCGCTGCGTGAACGGCCGGAGGATGTCCCGGCGCTCGTGGAGGCGTTCCTGCGCCGCCACGGCGAGGGGCGCAAGCGCTTCGTCGCGGCCGAGGCGATGGCGCTCCTGCGCGTTCAGCCGTGGCGCGGCAACGCGCGCGAGCTCGAGAACGTGATCGAGCGCGCGCTCGCGATGAGCGACGCCGAGACGCTCGGGCCCGCGGACATCCCGTTGCCCGCCGCGACTGCGCCGCTGGCGAGCGCGAGCAACGCGGCGCCGGCGCCCGACCTCGACGCGCACCTGCGCGCAGCTGCCGCGCGAGGGATGAACCTGCACGAGCTGGACGAGAAGTACACGCAGATCGTTCTCGCGCACACGGGCAACAACAAGGTGCGCACCGCGCAGATCCTCGGGATCGACCGCAAGACGCTCTATCGCCGCGCCGAGCGAAAGGCGCGCGATCACGCCGATCACGACGAGGAGTAACCCGTGAAGACCCCGCGCAAGATTCTGGTAGCGAGCGACTTCTCCCGCGGCGCCGAGCGCGCGCTCGCCGCTGCGCTCGCACTTGCGGCGCCCGCGAAGGGCGAGGTGCACGTCGTGCACGCGCTCGAGATTCCGCTGCCGATGTTCGAGCCGTATGCGGTGGCGCTCCCGCCGGAGTTCATTGGCGCCGCACGCAAGACGGCGCAGGAGAAGCTCGCCGCCGCGAACGCGAAGGTGCGCGCCGCCGGCCTCACCGGCACCGCGCATCTCGGCGAAGCGCCGGCGTCGCTGTGCGTCGCGGAGCGCGCGCGAGAGATCGGCGCCGATCTCGTCGTGATCGGCACACACGGCCACACCGGCTTCAGGCGCTTCTTGTTGGGAAGCGTCGCCGAGCGCACGGTCAAGGAATCGCCCGTGTCCGTACTCACCGTGAAGGGCGAGGGACACGCGGAGGCGCCGAAGAAGATCGTCGTCGGCGTCGACTTCTCGAAGCACTCCGAAGAGGCCGTGGCGCTCGCTGCGGACTGGGCGCGCGCGTTCGGCGCGGAGCTGCACCTCGTGCATGGCCTCGAGCTGCGCATGCCGTTCGTGACGCCGTACGAAGTGTCGGTGCCGGAGGCGCTGATCGACGCCGCCTACGCCGAGGCGCGCAAGCGGCTCGCCGCGCTCTCGGCGGGCCTCAGCGGCGTGAACGTGAAGACCGACCTCGCGAGCGCACCCGCGCACGCTGCGTTCGACGGCGTCGCGGAGCGGCTGCACGCCGACCTGATCATCACCGGCTCGCGCGGCCTCGGCGGCGTGAAGCACGCAGTGCTCGGAAGCGTCGCGGAGCGAACGCTGCGCCACGCGCCGTGCAGCGTGCTCACCGTGAAGGCGCCGATCGGCTGAGACGCCGCGAGCGCGGGAGCGGCGCGCGCATCGGCACGCGAGCTCGGGGATCCGAGCGCGGGGACGTTCCGCAAGACAGTGAAGTTGCGTTCCGGCCCGCGGAACTCTGCTTGCTTTACTTGCGGAACGTCCCTGGATCGATGTCTGCTTGCCGACGTCCCCGGGTCGCGCAGCACCAGAGCGCCCCCGTCGCGGCGTTGCGCCACAGCATCGGTGCTCTCGCTCGATTCGTGCGCTCGCCAGCGCCTCGGCACGCGCGATGCAACGCCACGCGAGCGGCACCCGAGATGCGGAGGAATCCCGCAGTGGCGAACCGCGAACGCAGGCTGATCTCCCGCGACCCATTCTTCGGCGAGCTCTTCGAGAACCTGCCGCGCGTCTACTCGCGCGACTTTCTCGACGCGTTCTGGGGCGGCGGCGAGCGCTCGCGTGTGGTCCCCGCGATCGACGTCAGCGAGGACGACACCCGCTACGTCGTGAGCGCCGAGATCCCCGGCGTCCGGCGCGAGGACGTGAGCGTCGAGCTCGCGAGCGGCGCGCTCACCATTCGCGGCGAGAAGAAGCGCGAGGAGCGCGACGAGCGGCGGCGCGTGGTCGAGCGCGAGTTAGGCGCGTTCGAGCGCACCTTCACGTTGCCGAGCGATGCCTATGCGGAGCGCGTCGACGCTTCGTTCAAGGACGGCGTGCTCACCGTGACGATCGCGAAGGCGGAGGTGCGCAAGGCGCGCACCGTGACCGTGCAGGAGCTGTGAGCCTCGAAGGAGAGAGCATGGCGAAGAAGATTGCAGCGTTCGTGTTACTCGCAGGGCTCGCCGCGGTGCCCGCTTGGGTGCGCGCCGAGGAGGCGCCCTCGCTAGAGGCGCTCGTGGTCGAGATGGCGGACTCGCCGTCGGAGCACGCAGCGGTGGCGCAGCACTTCCGGGCGAAGGCTGCGGAGGCGCGCGCGCAGGCGCGCCGCCACGAGTCGATGGGCCGCGCGTATGGCGGCGGGAAGCTCGGCACGCGCACCCAGCTGAAGGGACATTGCAGCCGGCTCGTGGAGCAGTTCAACGCCGCCGCCAGCGAGTACGACGAGCTCGCGAAGCTGCACGACGAGCTCGCGCACGCCGCGCCATGACGACGCGCGCCCGGCCCGCGCGGCGCATTAAGATGCGCCGATGCCGTCGCCGATCCACGCGTACGTCCCCTTCGCGCAAGCCGTACGCCCGCTGCTGGAGAAGCAGTTCCCCGGGCGCGAGGTGGTCGTCTGGAGTCAGGCCCCCGAGTTCATCGCGGGCATCGGCGACGCCGAGTTCATCTTTACGCTGCATCCGCCGCGCGGTCATTGGGAGAAGGCGAAGAAGCTGCGCCTGATCCAGGCCTTCGGCGCGGGCGTCGACTACCTGATGCCGCCCGTCGGCCTGCGCAGCGAAGTCGTGATCGCGAACCAGCGCGGCATGTCGGCGGAGCCGATGGCGGAGTTCGCGCTCACGCTGATCCTCGCGCTGCTGAAACAACTCCCGTTCTTCGTGGCCTCGCAGCAGCAGCGCACGTGGGTGCGGCGCCTGCCCGAGACCGCGGCGGGCAAGACGCTCGGCATCCTCGGCCTCGGCGCGATCGGCTGCGCGCTCGCGGAGCGCGCGAACGCGCTCGGCATGCGCGTGATCGGCACGCAACGCGAGCCGAAGGCGCACCCCGCGGTGGCGCGCATCGAGCCGCCGAGCGGCACTTCGCGCGTGCTCGGCGAGGCCGACGTCGTGGTGATCCTGACGCCGCTGACCGACGCAACGCGAGGCTCGATCGACGCCGCGGCGTTCGCGCAGATGAGGCCCGGCGCCTACCTCGTGAACCTCGCGCGCGGCGGCATCGTGGACGAGGCCGCGCTGCGCGCCGCGCTCGAGAGCGGGCGGCTCGCGGGCGCGGTGTTCGACGTGTTCGCGGAGGAGCCGCTGCCACCGGGCGATCCGCTCTGGAGCGCGCCGAACTTGTGGATCACGCCGCACGTCGCGGGCGGCTTCCCCGACTTGCTCGAGACCTCGATCGCGCTGTTCGCAGACAACGTCGCGTGCCTCGAGCGCGGCGAGCCGGTCGCATCCGCGGTCGATCGCGCGCGCGGGTATTAGGGCCATGCGCGAGCACGACACCGCGCGGCTCGTCCCTCGCCGCGCTCCGAAGAGCGCACCTCGCCCCGCGATTCGCTTGCCGTGAGCTGGCTGCTCGGTCTCGACCTCGGCGGCGGCAGCGCGCGTGCGCTCGCGCTGAACGCCGAGACCGGCGAGCAGCGCGTCGTGGCGAAGCCGTGGCCCGCGCCGCTCGGTGCGGAGATCGAGCTCGAGGCCGCGTTCGCGGCGCTCGCCGCCGCGAGTGGCGAGGTCGTCGCCGCGTGCGGCAGCGGCGCGCGAGTCGTCGGCGTTGCGTGCACCGCGCTGCGCTTCGGCAGCGTGCTGCTCGCTGCGGATGGGCGTGCGCTGCTCGGCGCCAGCAATCGCGATGCGCGCGGGCTCGGCAAGGCGCTCGCGCTCGCTGCCGGGCACGGCGCGGCGCTGCAGGCGCGCACAGGGAGCTGGCCGATTCCGGTGCTGCCGCTCGTGCGCTTCGCCGCGCTGCGCGAGAGCGCGCCCGAGCTGTGGGCGCAGACCGCCCACGTGCTCGCGCTCTCCGACTGGCTCGCGTTCCGCCTGTGCGGCGAGCTCGCGAGCGATCTCTCGCAGGCGGGCGCGAGCGGCCTGCTCGAGCTCGCGAGCGGGAGCTGGGCGCTCGACCTCGCCGAGCAGGCGGGCGTGCGCGCCTCGCAGCTGCCGCAGCTCGTCGTTCCGGGCGCGCGGCTCGGCTTGTTGGGCACCGAGGCTGCGGCAGCGTTCGGGCTCGCGCCCGGCATCGCGGTCGCGGCGGGCGGCGCCGACACGCAGTGCGCGCTGCTCGGTCTCGGCGTGACCGAGCCTGGAGCGACCGGCGCGGTGTGCGGCACGACCTTGCCGCTGCAGCGCGTGATCGCGGCGGGAACGAGCGACTCGGAGGGCCGAGTCTGGCGAGCCCCGCACGTCGTCCCCGGCGTATGGGTGGCCGAGAGCAACGCGGGGCCTGCAGGCGAGGCGCTCGAGTGGCTCGGCCGCGCGCTCTTCCCGGAGTCGCGCAGCGGCGCCGCGCGTGCGCTCGCCGAGGCAGCGCTCGCGGAGGCCGGCGCCGCCGGCGTGTTCTCCACGTTCGGCGCGCAGCTTCCGGACGCACGTGCGCTCGCGCTGCCCCTCGGCGACCTCACGCTCACGCACTTGTTAGGGGCGCCGGAGCGCGGCCGCGCGCGGCTGCTGCGCGCAGTCGTCGAAGGCATCGCGTACGCCGTTCGCGCGAACCTCGAGGCGCTGGGCGCAGTCGCGCCCGCGCGAGGCGCGCTCGCGCTCGGCGGCGGAGTCGCGCGAAGTGCACTGTTCGCGCAGATCGTCTCGGACGTGAGCGGCGGCGCCGTGGAACGCGGCGCGCCGGAAGCGAGCGCGCTCGGCGCCGCGATCTGCGCGGGCGTCGCTGCGGGCGCTTTCGGAGGCGCGCGCGATGGGGCGCGCGCGGTCGCGCCGCACGACGCCTTCGTGCCCGATGCGCAGCGCGCGAGTGCGTACGCCGCGAGCTACGCGCGCTGGCGCGAGCTGCGTACGAAACGCGCGCCCGGCGACTCGGTCGCGCAGGGGCACGCGATTCAGGGGATGCTCGGCGCGCTCGCGCAGAGCGGCGCTGCCGCGAAGCCGGCGTGGCGCCCGCGCATCCTGATCACCGCCGAAGTCGATCCGAGCGCGCTCGAGGCGTTTCGCCGGCTCGGCGAGGTCGAGTACGCGAGCTACCGGGCGAAGGGGCGCTTGCTGCAAGGAGACGCACTCGTGGGGGCGCTGAGCGGCTTCGACGTGCTCGTGACCGAGATCGATCTCGTGAGCGCACACGTGCTGCTCGCGGCGCCGCAGTTGCGCGTCGTCGCGGCGTGTCGCGGCGACGCGGTGAACGTCGACGTCGTCGCCGCAAGCGCGCTCGGCGTGCCGGTGCTGCATGCGCCAGGGCGCAACGCCGACGCCGTGGCGGACCTCACGCTCGCCTTCCTGCTCGCGCTCGCACGCAAGCTTCCTACCGCGAACGAGTTCTTGCGGGACCCCGCGGTCGAAGCGGGCGATCTCGGCGCGATGGGCCGCGCGTACGGAACACTGCGCGGCCGCGAGCTGTGGGGGAAGACGATCGGCCTGGTCGGCCTCGGCGCCGTCGGTCGCAAGGTCGCCGAGCGCCTCGCGGGCTTTGGCGTGCGCGTACTCGCAGCGGACCCGGTCGCTACCGAGGAGGCGGCGGTGCGCGCGAACGTGGAGCTCGCGCCGCTCGCGCAGGTGCTCGCCGAGAGCGACTTCGTCTCCCTGCACGCGCCCGCGACCGACGCGACGCGGGGCCTGATCGGCGCGGAGCAGCTCGCACGGATGAAGCGCGGCGCGTGTCTCGTGAACACCGCACGCGCGGCGCTCGTGGACGAGGATGCACTCGCGCAGGCGCTCACGAGCGGCCAGCTCGCGGGCGCCGCGCTCGACGTGTTCAGCGTGGAGCCGCCCGGCGCCGATCACCCGCTGCTCGCGCTCGCGAACGTGATCGCGACGCCGCACGTCGGCGGGAACACGTTCGAGGTGGCGATCCATCAGGGCCAGATCGTGAGCGACGACCTCGCTCGGCTCGTGCGCGGTGAGCGCCCGCGGCACCTCGCGGACGCGAGCGTGTGGGAGCGCGTGACCCTCGCGGCGCCGCGCGCGGAGCCGAGCGCAGCTCTGCGCTCGGAGCTGCTCGCGCGACCGCAGCCCGCGGTGACGGATCTGCAGCGCGACAAGAAGCCACCCGCGAAGAAGCCGGCGCCGACGGCGCCGCCCGTAGCCCCCGACGGCGCGAGCGCAGAAGTCGTCGCGCGTTTGCGCGGTGCGCTGGATCGCTTCGCGGCGAGCGTGGCTGGCGATGCCGCGTTTCAGGCCGCGGCAGCGGGCAAGGACGTCGCGCTGCAGTTCTCGCTGCCCGACGCCGCGCTGCGCTTCTTCATCGCGCTGCGCGGCGGGCGCGCGAGCGCAGCGCTCGGTGACGCGGAGCCCGCGCCCGAAGTGAACCTGCGCATGCGCGCGGCGATCTTCGACGGAATGCTGACGGGCCGCGTGAACGCGATGCAGGAGGCGATGTCGGGCGGCATCGCGTTCGCCGGCGACGCCGGCAAGGCGATGACGCTGCAGCAAGTGCAGCCCGAGCTGCAGCGCCTCTGGGCGGCGGCCCGCGACTCGGCAGGCGACTTGTCAGCCCTCGCGTCGCTCGGAGAGAGCGCGGGCTCTCCTGCGATTGCAAAGCCCGAAGCGAGCGACGTGCGGGTGCAGATGGTCCACGTGATCGAGGAGCTCTGCCGCCAGGCCCTCATCACCGCGACCGGCGGCAACGTGAGTGCGCGGGCCGGCGCGGACGAGCTGTGGATCACGCCGAGCGCGCTGTTCAAGGGAGATCTGCGCGCCGAGGCGATGGTGCGCATCGGCGTCGACGGCCGCGTACGCGACGAGAACGCGGCGTCGCCGTCGAGCGAGCGGCTGATGCACTGCGCGGTCTACGCAGCGAAGCCGGAGGCGCAGGCGGTGATTCACGCGCACGCGCCGAACGCGACGATTCTCGCGAACACGGGCCTGCCGTTCCTGCCGATCTCGACAGAGGCCGCGTTCTTCGGCGAGCTGCCGCGCGTGCCCTTCATCATGCCCGGTACCGAAGCGCTCGCAGACGCGGTTCGTGAGGCGATGCGCGCGAGCTGGGCGGTGCTGCTCGTGAACCACGGCCTGCTCGTCGCCGGGCGCTCGCTGCGCCGCGCGGCGGACATGGCGGAGATCATCGAGCGCAGCGCGCAGGTGATCCTCGGTTGTTACGCCGTGGGCAAGCCGCCGCCGGTGCTGCCCGAGAGCGCGGTGGCGGAGCTGCGCAAGCTCGGAGATCTCGTCGCGTGAGCGCGCTCTACTCGCTCGCGGACCGCGTGTTGTTACGGCCGCTCGGGCCCGACCGCGGCCACCAACTCGCGCTGCTCGGGCTGCGCCTGGGCTTGTTCCCCGCGCCGCGCGTCGCGGACGCGTTTCAGTGGCGCGGCATCACCTTCCCGAATCGCGTGGGGGTCGCCGCCGGCTTCGACAAGAACGCGGTCGCCGTCGCCGGCCTCGCGCGCATCGGCGCGGGCTTCGCCGAGATCGGCACGATCCTCACGCAGCCTTGGGCCGGCAATCCGCTGCGCCCGCGCCTGGCGCGCCTCGAAGCGGAGCAGGGCGTGTGGAACCGGCTCGGCTTCCCGAGCGACGGCCTCGCGCGCGTCGCCGCGCGCCTCGCGCGCGCGAAGCACGGCGAGATGGTCGTCGCGTGCAACATCGCGCCGCATCCGCTCACCGTGCGCGGCGCGAGCGAGCCCGGCTTCGCGGCGAGAGCGCGCGCAGAGCTGAGCGAGCTCGTGACGGCGCTCGATCGCCACGCGCAGCTGTTCGTGATCAACCTCTCGTCGCCGAACACGAGCGGCCTACGCGGCGTGCTCTACGGCGACGGCTTCGCGCAAGAGCTCGTCGCGCCGACGCGCGCGCGCCTCGCTGCGCTCGCGCGCGAGCACGGGCGCGAGCCGACCCCGCTGCTCGTGAAGCTCCCGCCCGAGACGCCCGAGCGCGCCGCGTGGAGCCCCGACACGCTCGCCGCGCTCGTGAAGCCCCTCGCACGGCCCGACGTGTGCGACGGCTTCGTCGCGGTCAACACCAGCATCGGTCTCGCGCTCGCGAAGTCCCCGCACGCAAGGCCCGACGCGCCCGGCGGCGTGTCGGGCGCGCCGCTGCGCGACCACGCCCTCGCCGGGATGCGCGCACTCCGCGAGCTCGCGCATCCCGAGCAGCTGCGCATCGGCGTCGGCGGCGTGATGAGCGGCGCCGACGCGCTCGCGCTCAGCGCCGCGGGCGCGCAGCTCGTCGAGATCTACTCGGGGATGATCTACCGCGGCCCGGGCCTCGTCGGCGAGTGCGCTACCGCGCTACGCGACGCGAGGCCGCCTGGCTAGCGGGGGTCCAGCCGAATCGCGACCTGTCCGGTCGGCGCCGTGCCGGCGCCCCGTAACAACTCCTCGCTCCAGCCGTACTTCTCGAGCGAGAGCTGGTTGACGCGCGCGACCGTCTCCGCGTCGTCGATCACGACCGCCGTGTACGCGCGTTCCTCGCCGCCGCGCTCGAGCTCGATCTCCGGATGCGAGCGCACCCGCGGCAGCCAAGTCGCGTTGCTCGCTCCGGTGCGCAGCCAGGCCGAGCCGGCGTCATCCACCACCCACAGCCGCACCGTCTGCTCACCCCCGTCCCCATGGTGATGCAGCAACACCACCTCCACGCGCTCCGCCATCGCGAAGTAAAGCGCCCCCAGCGCCACCCCAACCCCGCCCACGATCCCCAGCACCCACTTCACGATCGCCATCCGAAAGCTCCCGACGCGCGCAACCGATCTCTACCTAACAAACCAAGACAATGCCCGACCAAGCTCGATGCATTGCCGCGCCGCGAGACAGCCGGAACGACCTCGATGACGAGGACCACACCAAGGTGAGTCGGCCGAGGCCGCAAGCGAAGCGCGCAGCAGCGGGCGAGTCTTCGAGCCCGCTGCGAAGTAAACAAGGAAAACGTGCCCCTCGAAGGCCGTAGGCACACCTCCCCACCTACAAGGTCAGCACCATCACAGCCTTCGCGGTATGCATCCGATTCTCCGCCTGATCGAACACGCGGCTGCGCGGGTGCTCGAACACGTCGTCGTCGACCTCGCGCAGCTCGGGGTGCGCGCGGCCGAACTCGGTGGAGTCGTCGTGCAGCGCGGGCAGGCAGTGCAGGTAGATCGTGTCGGCGCGGCCGGTGAGCGACATCAGCTTGCGCGTCACGCGGAACTCGCGCAGCAGCGCGGCGCGCTCGGCGACGAGATGTTCCTCGCCCATCGAGACCCACACGTCGTTGTAGACGGCGTCGCACTCGCTCAGCGCTTCGTGCGGATCCTCCGTGATCGTGATCTCCGCGCCCACCGATGCCTCCGCGAACAGCTGCTTCACGAGCTCGGGGTTCGGGTGGAGCGCGCGCGGCGCGAGCACGCGCAGATCGACGCCCATCTTCGCGGCGCCGACCATCAGCGAAGTCACGACGTTGTTACGGCCATCGCCCACGTAGCAGAGCTTCGTGCCGCGGATGTGCCCCACGTTCTCGCGCAACGTGAGCAGGTCCGCGAGCACCTGCGTCGGGTGGTACGTGTCGCACAGCGCGTTCCACACCGGGATGCCTGCGTGAAGCGAGAGCTCCCGCACGAGCGCGTGCTGGAAGCCGCGGAAAACGATGCCGTCGAACAGGCGGCCGAGGACGCGCGCGATGTCCTTCACCGACTCCTTCTCGCCGAAGCGGATGTCGGCGGGCGGCAGCACCTCGAGGTTCGCGCCCTCATCGGCCGCGGCGACGGCGAACGAGGCGCGCGTGCGCGCCGAGGGCTTCAGGAAGATCAGCGCGACGTTCTTGTTCGCGAGGCGCTTCGGGAAGATGCCCGCGCGGCGCGCGGCCTTCAGATCGGCGGCGGTGTCGACCATCAGCGCGATCTCGTCGGCGCTGAAGTCGCGCAGCGTGAGGAGGCTCCTGCCTTTGAGCGAGATGGGCATGCCGGCTCCTTCGCGAAGCCGGCGATCCTAAGCGTTTGTCGCGCGGCTTCCAGGCGCGCGGGCCTGGCCTACGTTGCGCGGCTCGTCCGGGAGCCGAGCGCAGCGTGCGCGTGATCTATCTCGAGCCCGATCAGTTCGACGCGCCGCCTCCGCCGTTTCGCGCGGGCGCCGGCGGGCGCGTGTGGATGAGCGAGCGCGGCGAGCTCGAGACCGACGAGCGCGTGCGCATCTCCGCGAACACGGTCGCCGCGCTCGAGGGCCACGGCGTCCTGGTCGAGCTGAACCGGCTGCCCCTCGAGATGGGCAAGCTCGGCGACGGTCGCGACGTCTTCGTGCCGCAGGCCGCGCTCGACGACGTCGCGGACATCCTCACCGAGGCGGACCGCAAGACCTACGGCGCCCGCTACGAGTTCGCGGTCGCGCGCGACGCGCACGCCGAGTACCGCGTGCGCATCGACAACCGCGAGTACCAGCGCGCCCTCGCGCGCCTGCGCGATCTCGTGGTGCAGGCGGGCAGGCACGGCTTCGCGGTGTGGCTGCGGATTTGAGTCGCGCCCTCTGATACACCGCGCCGGTTCCCAGGGAGGCCGCATGCCGTCACCGCTCGTCACCGATTCCTCTGCGGGCGTTCGCCTGATCACGCTGAATCGCGCGGAGAAGAAGAACGCCTTCGACGACGCGCAGTGGGACGGGTTTGCGGATGCGCTGCGCGCGGCGAACGCGGACGAGGACGTCGCGGTCGCAGTCGTTACGGGCGCGGGCGGGGACTTCTCGGCGGGCGTGGACCTGAGCTCGTTCGCGGGCGGTGCGAAGCCGCGCACGGGGCCGTTCGCGAGCGGGTACGACAACACGATGGATGCGCTGGTCGCGTTCGAGAAGCCGCTGCTCGCGGCGGCGCGCGGCGTCTGCGTGGGGTTCGGCGCGACGTTCCTCTTCCACTGCGACTGCGTGTACCTCGGCGAGAGCGCGCGGCTGCGGCTTCCGTTCGTGCGGCTCGGCCTCGTGCCGGAAGGCGCGAGCTCGTACCTGTTGCAGGCGCTGATCGGCCCGCGCCGCGCGGGGGAGCTGATGTACACGGCGGAGTGGATTCCCGCGGCGCGCGCGCTGGAGGTGGGCATCGCGACTTCGCTGCACGCGGACGACGCGGTGCTCGGCGTTGCGCTCGCGAAGGCGCGCGAGATGGCGCAGTTCCCGGTGTCGGCGCTGCGCGAGTCGAAGCGCACGCTGAAGGCCGCGCTCGCGCCGGGCATCGCGGTCGCGCTCGAAGCGGAGCGCGCGGGCATGAAGGCGCAGGCGGGCTCGGCGGAGAACGTCGAGGCCGTGCGCGCATTCATGGAGAAGCGCGAGCCCGACTACCGGGCGGCGCGCGCGCGGGCGCGTGCGGGGAAGCCCTCGTGAGCAAGCCGGTCGCGTTCGTCACGGGCGCATCGCGCGGAATCGGGAAAGCCACGGCGCTCGCGCTCGCGGACAAGGGCTTCGACGTCGTGATCTCTGCGCGCACCGTCACGGGCGCGGAGCAGCACGACTACTCGCCGCTCGCCGGGAAGCCGCTGGTGCGCGCGATGCCGGGCAGTCTCGACGAGACGGCGGAGCTGCTGCGCGCGCGCGGCGCGCGGGCGCACGCGGTGCCGATGGACCTGCTCGATCGCGAGAGCACGCGCGCTGCGGCGCGCGCCGCGCTCGCGGCGTTCGGGCGCATCGACGTGCTGGTGAACAACGCGATCTATCAGGGCCCCGGCGTCATGGACCCCGTGCTCTCCCTCGATCTCGAGCACGTCTCGCGCGTGTTCCTCGGCAACGTCACGCATCAGCTGCTCGTGGTGCAGGAGCTGCTGCCGCAGATGCTCGCGCGCAAGAGCGGGGCGATCGTGAATCTCGTGAGCGCTGCGGGCATGAGCGATCCGCCCCCGGGCTCGGGCGCGTGGGGCTTCGCGTACGGCGCGTCGAAAGCCGCGTTCATCCGACTGGCGGGCGCGCTCGCGTCGGAGCACGCGCGCTCGGGCTTGTCGTTCTTCAACCTCGAGCCTGGCCTCGTGCTCACCGAATCGATGCGCGAGCAAGGGCTCACGGAGGACTTGTTACGGGCCGTTCCGGGTGGCGGTGCCCCTCCGCTCGTTCCCGCCGCGGTGATCGCGTGGCTCGTGACCAGCCCGGATGCCGCGAAGTGGCACGGCAAGACGATTCACGCGCAGCCCGCGGCGAAGGATCTGCGCCTCGTGCCGGGCTGGCCAGCGGCGTGAAACCGCACGCGCGGGCGCTGCTCGCGCTCGCGAGCGCCGTGCTGACCGTGCTCGCGTTCCCTCCGTTCGGTGCGTGGCCGCTCGCGCTCGCGATGCTCGCGCCGCTCGCCGCGGCGCTCTGGAGCGCGCGCCCGCTCGGCGCCTTCACGCTCACGTACGCGTACTCGCTCGCGATGGCGCTCGCGATCGTGCGCTGGCTCGTGCACGCGCTGGCGGTCGAGTACGCGACGCCGCCCGCGACCGCGTGGCTCGTCACGGCCGGCCTCGTCGCTGCCTACGCGCTCGTGCCCGCCTTCGCGATGGCCGCGTTCGCCGCGCTGCGGCCGCGCCTCGCGCCCGCTCTGGCGCCGCTCGCGTTCGCGGCGCTGTACGCGTTCTCGGAGTGGTTCCGTGCGGCGCCGCTCGGCCTGCCGTGGCTGCTCGCGTCGCATGCACTCGCGCCTGCGCCTGGGCTGCTGCAGAGCGCGGAGTGGATCGGAGCGGGCGGGGCGAGCTTCGTCGCGATCGCGATCTCCGCCGGGATCGGTTTCGCGTGGGCGCAGCGCAGCGCGCGTCCCCTGTGGGCACCCCTCTTGTTAGGCCTCGCCGCGGCGTGCGCCGTTGGGATCGGCGCCGCGCGCCTCCGCGAGGGCGAGCCGCTGCGGGTCGGCGTCGTGCAGGCGTCGACGCCGCAGCGCGAGCGCTGGCAAGCGGGCGCGGCGCTCGTCCATGCGGAGGACTACGCAGCGCTCACGCGCGAGCTGCTCGCGAGCGCGGGCCCACTCGACGTGGCGGTGTGGCCCGAGACCGCGATCGACGCGGTGCTCGAGCGCGACGCGCGCCTGCTCGCGGCCGTGCGCCGTCAGGTCGAAGCGAGCGGTGTGCCGGTGATTACGGGCGCGCAGCGTCTCGCGCGCGGCGGAGTCACGAACTCGGCGCTGCTGGTGGTGCCGCGCGCGGGCGTGATCGAGAGCTACGCGAAGCAGCGGCTCGTGCCGTTCGCCGAGGCCGAGCCCGCGTGGGGCGCGCCGCTGCGAGCGCTCTTCGCGAGCGTCGCGAACGCGACGCCGTATCAGGCGGGCCGCGAAGCGACGGTGTTTCGGCGCCTCGGCGTTCCGTTCGCTGCGCCGATCTGCTTCGAGGTCACGGATGCAGGCCTCATGCGCGGCTTCTCCGCGAGCGGCGCGCAGTTCTTCTTCAATCTCTCCAACGACGCGTGGTTCGGCCGCAGCGGCTACGCGGAGATGCACCTCGCGCACGCCGTCGTGCGCGCGATCGAGCTGCGCACGCCGATCGCTCGCGCGGCGAACACGGGGATCTCCGCGCTGATCGACGCGCGTGGCCGCGTGGTGGCGTCGCTCGCGCTGGAAGAACGCGGCGCGATTCACGCGGAGCTGCACGCGAACGCCGAGCCGAGCACCTATGCGCGCTTTGGCGATGCGCCCGCGCTCGCGCTGATGGCCGCAGGGCTCGCCGCCGCGTTCGTGCGGCGGCGGCCCTGACGGTTACTGCGAGTCGCGACAGCCGTTCGCGGCGCCCGCGCAGATCGGGAGCTCGTTCGAGAACAAGCCCGAGGGGTTTTGCAGCTGCAGGAGGTGCAGTCCCGCGCCGGGGCTGGAATTCAGGTCGATCGAGACGTTGCCGGGATTACAGAACCCGCCGGTCGAGCCCGCGCCGCAGGTCACGAAGCCGGGGGCGGAGGCGCCGTTCACGAAGATCGTCGCGAACTGCGAGACGTTGGCGCCGGTCACGTTGAACGCCGCCGGGTTTCCCGACGTCGCGAGGGTCGGCAGCGGCGGATCGCCGATCGGAGTCGCAGACGAGCTCGCGCCGACCGTCGAGATCAGCGGCTGCGGCGTCGTGCCGGTGTCGCGGCGGAGGTGCGCGGTGAGCGTCGCGAACGTGACGCCTGCGGCGGCCTCGCTGCGCAGCTGGGCGGGCGTCAGCGAAAACGTGTCGCCCGCGTAGACGATGCCGTTGTAGCTGAGGAAGAGCGTCGCGTTGTTACGGCGCCCGACCAGCCGCAGGTTGACGGCGCCGCGCGCGTCGGCGGCTTCGAGCGCCGTCATCAACGCGAGCGTCTCGGGTGCGTTCGCCGTGGCGGTGTTCAGCGTGAGCTGGCGGCCGGTCGCGCCCGAGGTGCCGGTGCTCGCCTCTTCGAGCATCTGGAAGATGTCGACCGGTCGCACGCCGTAGACCGTCTCGAACACGAGGAACGCGGAGCCGAACGTGACCTGCTCCTTGAAGCCTTGGTTGGGATCCCACGCGAACCCGGGCTCGTTGTTCGCCGTGGCGAACGCGAGGATCTCTTACGCGTTGGTGACGCCGAGCGAGAACTGCAGCGTGCGATCCGTCATTCCGCGCATCGTCGGCGCATCGAAGCCGTCGAGCGTTGCGGAGTTCGTCGCCGTGCCGAGCGGCAGCGCGTGGCAGCCGCCGTCGTTATCGCCGCACGAGCGCGGCTGGCCCGCGCCGTCTTGGTTCGCGAAGAACTCGGCGAAGCCCTTCACCGCGGAGGTGGCGACACCGCCCTGTGTCGCGGGTACCGGGTCCGCGAGGCGCGACGGATCGTCGTCGACGCGGCGCATGCGCGCCGGCGGGTATGCGACCGCCGCGATGAAGCGCGCGAGGTCGTCGCGCTCCTGCGCGCTGAGCTCGTTGCCGCCCGGCGGGCACGCGTTCGCCTGATCGCACATCACGCCGGAGAGGCTGCCGTTCACGAGGTCGAGGAAGCAGTCGTGCTCGCCGTCCGCATCGCCGAGCGCGCAGTCCGTGCCGCCGGCGCCGTTCAGGCCGACCGAACCGTTGCCGCCGCCGAACGGGTCGCCGAGCGTGCCGTCCCAGTGCAGCGGCACGGTGTTCGCGAGGCCGCGGATCGGCATCGTCGTGCGCGGCTCGTCGCCGGGGGCGCAGCCGATCGCGCTGCAGTCGCCGCCGATGCGCCAGAGCAGCTGATCGACGTTCGCGTCGGGGTGGCAGCTTCCGCACGAGAAGTTGCCGGTCGTCGAGGCGAAGGCGTTGTTGAAGGCGATCGCGCCGCGCCGCACCGCCGCCGGCGTCGGGTCGCGGCCCACCGTCACGCTCGCGACGTGGGTGAGCGCGCCGTTCGCGCCGAGCGCCACCTGCCAGACCGAGTTGTCGAGCGAGTTCAGCACGTAGGCTGTTCCGGTGGCGCCGCTCGGCGAGTAGAGCGCGACGCCGCGCGGGATCGCGCCGACGTCGAGCGTGTCGAGCGCGGCGCCGGTGAGGTTCGTGCTGAAGCTCGCGATGCGGCTCGCGCCCGCGGCGGTCATCAGCAGCGTCGAGCCGTCGGCCGAGAGCGCGATGCCGTAGGGCGTTGCAAGCGAGTTCGCGTGCGTCGTCCCGCTCGCTTCGAGGTTCCGCGTCGTCACGCTGCCGCAGCCGCCGCTGGTGCAGGTCACCGCCGCGAGCTCGTTGTCGAACATGCGGTTCTGCAGCGTGATGAGCACTTCGCCGTGATTGCCGTTGACCGCATTGCGCGCGTCGGTCTGCGTCAGGAACGCGCGTCCGTTCGCGTCGACCGCGAGGCCGTAGAGCAGGGTGCCGATGCCGGACACCGTGGCGATCTCCTGGTCGGTCGCGGTGTCGTACACGAACAGGTCGCGATCGGGGACCTGCGGGTCGATCACGATGTTCTTCGTCGCGCCGGGGATGTTCGGCTGCGTCACGAAGGTCTGAAGCTGCTGCAAGCCGAGCGTGCACTGCCCACCGACGATGGGGCTGCCGAACGGCGTCGCGCAGGCGGAGACCTCACTCTGGTTGTTGGCCTCGAACGCGGCGACGTAGAGCAGGCCGTTTCGCACCGCGATCGCGCGCGGATCGGAGCCGCGCACCGCGATGAAGCCGGTGACCTGATAACTCGTCGTGTCGATCACGGCGATCTGATCGCGCGAAGAGAGTGCGACGTAGGCTTTGCCGTTGCCGGCGAACGCGATGCCCGCCGGTTCGTCGAACTGCGTCGCGAGTGCGCCGTCGAGCACCTGAATCGTCTCGACGACCTCGCGGAAGCTCGCGCTGCCGGCCGCCACGTCGATCACGCTGATCGAGTCGCTCACGTGATTCGCGACCCACACCTCGCTGCCGTCCGGCTTGACCGCGACGGCGACCGGCTCGAGGCCCACGTCGACCTGGCGCACCTGCCGCAGCGGCGACGCGGTGAGCACGCTGAGCGTATTGCTCGAGGTGTTGGCGACGTAGATCTCGTGGCCGCTCGGCGAGACCGCGATGGGGTTCACCTGCGGGCTCGCGAAGGTCTGGAAGCCGGGCGGCTCGTGCACCGAGGCTCCGCCCGCGAGCGCGAGCGTCGGCGCGAGAACGGAAAACGAGACCGCGAGCAGACGCAGCAGCGGCATGGGCACCTCGTCGAGTCGGACGGTCCGTCCGGCGCGCCATCTTACGAAGAATCAACGCGCATGCGCGGCCCAAGTTGCTCGCAACCGCGCTTATCATGCGCGACTTCGAGTCAACCCACGTGAGAAGGAGGATCCTCGTGATCGTGATTCATGCGGCGCTGCTGATCGATGCGGCGAACGTGGCCGCGGCGGACGCGGCGATGCGGGAGATGATGGTGGAGTCGCGCAAGGAGAAAGGTTGTCACGCCTACACGTTTGCGCGGGATCTCTCGGAGCCGGGGCGGTACTGGATTCTCGAGGAGTGGGAGAGTGACGCGATCCTGGCGTCGCACTTCGCGACGCCGCACATGGCGAAGTTCCAGGCGGCGATGGGTGGGTTCGGGGTGAAGGAGATGAAGGCCGACAAGTTCGTGGTGTCGTCGAAGGGGCCCCTTCGGTAGTGGGAGCGCGCGCCGTCGAAGACTCGGCGCGCGCTCGAGCCTGGGCGTGGTCCGCTTGTTCGGGGCAGCGCAGCCGGCGCGGGCCTCCGCGGGGGCTCGGCTGCGCTCGGCCGCGCGGGCGCGTCAGGCGGAGTCGTGCGCTCATCGTGCTGTTTGGCGCGATGCATCCCAGTGTGAGCGCGCCTCGCGCCTGGGCACTCGCTCCGCGACCCCCGCTGCGGCCCGCGCCGGCTGCTCTTGCCTTGCGTGGATCGCGTGACAGGGAGTAGACGCGGGCGCGGATCGGCGCGCCGTTGAGGCGCGCCTCCCGCGCGCTGCGCGTGGTCAGGGGGCGCGGGGGCTTGCGGGTGGTGGAGTTGTTAGTGGCGGGGCGCGCGTCGAAGACTCGCGCGCGCGTTAGGGGCGGCGTTGGGCTTCGGCGAGCTTGTCGAGGCGGAGGTGTTTGGTCAGGTCGCCGATCAGGTCCATGAAGATGTGGCGGGTGGCGAAGCGCCAGGTGTTGGCGTGCTTTTCGAAGGTGTCGTGGTAGCGGCCGGCGACGATGAGTTGGAGCGGTTGACCTGGAGCGCATTGGAGGACCGTGAAGCGGGAGCGGGCGGAGGCTTTGGTGCTCGTGGGGTCGAGCTCGATGAGCACGTTGGTCGTGTCGTGCTGCGTCTTCGGCGTGCCGTCTTCGTAGAGGATCACGAGCGTTTGGTTCAGATGCGCGACGGCTCGCCAGTCGGTGATCGGCGGCTGGTCGCCGGCGCGGTAAGCGGCGTGCTCGAAGAGGCGCGCCATGCCTTCGATGTCGCCGCGGTCGATGCGTTCGGCGTAGGTGAAGAGCAAGTTGCGGATGGCTTGTTCGTCGCTCGTCATGCGCTCCTCGTTCAGCCTGCGGGCTGCGCGCCGTCGATCGAGATCTGTGCGCCCGTCAGTGCGCGGCGAGGTCAGTCGGCGAAATGCGGCATCACCTCTTTCGTCAGCAGGCGCAGGGACTCGTCCAAGTGCGCGGACTCGTTGCTGTAGTCGTAGACCATCATCAGCAGCGTCCCGAAGCCGCCGGTCGCTTGCTGGAGGCGCTGGATCTTGCGCACCACGGTGTCGGGCGAGCCGACCAGCCAGGCGTTCTCGATGAAGTAGTCCACGCTGAGCGCGCTCTCGGGGTCGCCGGGCCTAACGAGGTTCGGGCCCATGCCGCTGCCGGTGAAGAACGGCAGCAGGTAGTCGCGCCAGACGCGGCCGAGCATGCCTTCGCGCACGCGCCGCTTCGCCTCGGCGTCGGTGGGCGCGATGTAGATGTCGCGCACGATGCGCCAGTCTTTGCGGCTCGGCGTGCGCCCGCTGCGGCGCGCGCCTTCTTCCACCGACTTCCAGTGCGACGCCGTGTGGTCGTCGTTCAGCGAGAGCGAGAGCGGCATGAAGGCGCGCTCGCCCGCGATCTTCAGGGTCTCGGAGCCCGCGGAGAGGCCGGCAATCCCGATCGGGGGATGCGGATTCTGATACGGGCGCAGATGCAGCTTCAGGAAGTCGAAGCTCGAGGCGGGCTTGCCCACGTTCCAGTACTTGCCGCGGAAGTCGAAGGCTTCGCCGCGCCAGAGCCGCAGCATGATGTCGAGCGACTCGATCGTCATGCGCCGGTTCTCGCCGCTCGCGGGATCGATCGCGTAGAGGTTGAGATCGCTCGGCAGGCCGCTGATGCCGATGCCGAGCATGTACCGGCCGCGCGCCATGTGATCGAGCTGCGCGACGCGGTGCGCAAGCTCGACGGGGTGGTGGTACGGGAGGAGGTGCGCGCCGGGGCAGAGCTTGATCTGCGACGTGCGCGGGATCGCCTGCGCGATGAGCAAGTCGGGCGCCGGCACAGGCTCCCACGGCGCGCTGAAGTGCTCGCCGATCCACACCTCGTCGAAGCCGAGCCGGTCGAGCTGCTCGATCTGCGCGAGATCCCACTCGATCGCGGGGCCGATCGCACGTTCGGGCGGATGCGAGGGCATCAGGAAGCCACCGAGCTTCATCGCGAGTCCTCCAGCGCTTCGGCCCACAGCCGGCGCTTCTCTTCGTTCGGAGCGAACGCGGTACGGCACGGGTCGCCGAGCTCGAGCGTCGCGCGTTTCGCCTCGTCGTAGCGCGGCCAAGCGCAGCCGAGGCTCGCGTGCTCGGGATTCCCGGTGCGCGCGAAGGCGGCCCACGCGTCCATCGTGGCGTGCGCGACGCGAGCAGCGCGCGCGTCGTCGCCGGCGAACGCGCGCAGCTCCGGCGTGCTCGCGTGCGTGCCGAGTGCGAATGGCACGTCGAGCGCGTGGCACGCGCCCAGCGCGCCGCCGCGCAGCGGAGACGCCCAGGTGAAGCGGTACATCCAGGTGTCCGCCGCGCGCGCGTGCGCGGCGGCGAGCTGCGCGCTCGGCGCGAACAAGCTCGCGTCGGTCTCGAGCGCGAAGAAGCGATCGAGCGGGGTCGCGCCCGGGTACGCGGCCACGATGCGCGCCGCCGCCTCGCGGACATTCTGGCCGGGCCGAAATGTCGCACTCGCGAGCTTCGCGGCGACGAAGGGCTCGAGCGCCGCCTCCGGCATCGCGCCAAAGCCGGGCACGAGCTGGAACAGGCGCATCTCGTTCGCGGTGGTGCCGATGATCAGTGCGACGTCTCGCGCGCTGCCTGCCGCGATCGCGCGCATCGGCCACTCGGGCAGCGAGCCGCCGTCGACGACCGGCGCGAAGAACATGCCGATGCGCCGTGGCCCCGGCTCGGCGAGGCCTTGCCCGGCGACGATTCGCTCCGCAGGCAGCGAGCGCCACCACGCGAGGTCGGCCGCATCGCCGCCGAGCTTCTCCGCGAGCAGCTTCGCGCGCGCTGAGGCTTCGTCCGCGCTGAGCTGGCCACCGGGCGCTGCGCTCTGCACGATCGCGCGCTGGAAGAGCCCGCGCGCGGCGGGCATCCCGAGCAGCGCGATGATGCTTCCGGCGCCTGCGCTCTCGCCGAACAGCGTGACGCGCTGCGGGTCGCCGCCGAACGCCTCGATCTCGCGCTGCACGAAGCGCAATGCCGCGAGCTGATCCTGCAGGCCGAGGTTGCTGCGCGCGGCGAGGTGGAGGAAGCCGAGCGCGCCGACGCGGTAGTTGAGCGTCACCACGATCACGTCGCCGCGCACTGCGAGCGCCGCGCCCTGATAAGCGGGCCCCGCCGCAGTTCCACTCGCGAACGCGCCGCCGTGCAGCCACACCATCACCGCGCGCGGCTCGCGCGCCGGCGCCGCCGGGCGCCACACGTTGAGCGTGAGCGAATCCTCGCTCTGGGGATGTTCGGCGAGCAGGCCGAGCTCGAACGAGAGCCCGTCGCGCGCTTGCATCGGCGCAGGGCCGTGCGCCGCGCACTCGCGCACGCCGCGCCACGGCGCCGCGGGCTGCGGCGACTCGAAACGCAGCGCGCCGATCGGCGGCGCCGCGTACGGGATGCCGAGGAAGGCGTGCGTGCCGCCTTGCCCCACGCCGCGCACCTGTCCCAACGTGGTCTGCACTTCGGGTGCGCTCATGCGCGCGAGCGTCGCCCAGATTTCCGCGCGGGAGCAAACACGCCCGCGCGAGTTCGCACTACCGTGGCGCGCTCACCACTGGAGGCGCCCATGGACTTCGAGATTCCCAAAGAGATCACCGACTACCTCGGTGTTCTCGACGCGTTCATCGAGCTCGAGATCAAGCCGCTCGAGCGCGAGAACGACAACATCCGCTTCTTCGACCACCGCCGCGAGCACTCGCGCACGGACTGGGACAAGGACGGCGAGCCGCGCAAGGAGTGGGAAGAGCTGCTGCGCGAGATGCGCCGCCGCGCGGACAAGGCGGGCCACCTGCGCTTCGCGCTGCCCAAGGCATTGGGCGGCAAGGACGGCTCGAACCTCGCGATGGCGATCATCCGCGAGCACTTCGCGACGAAGGGCCTCGGGCTGCACAACGATCTTCAGAACGAGGCCTCGATCGTCGGCAACTTCCCCACCGTGCTGATGATGTGGCATCGCGGCACCGAGGAGCAGAAGAAGGAGTTCCTCGAGGGCATGATGAACGGCACGAAGCGCCTCGCGTTCGGGCTCACCGAGCCGAACCACGGCAGCGACGCGCTGTTCCTCGAGACCACCGCCGTGCGCGACGGCAACGAGTGGGTCCTCAACGGCAAGAAGCGCTTCAACAGCGGCATGCACAGCGCGAACTACGACATGGTGTTCGCGCGCAGCTCGGGCAAGCCCGGCGATCCGCGCGGCATCACGTGCTTCATCGTGCCCACCGACTCGCCCGGCTTCAAAGTCGAGCATCAGTGGTGGACGTTCAACATGCCCACCGACCACGCCGAGGTTTCCCTAACAAACGTGCGCGTGGACAACGCCGCGATCCTGGGCGGCGAGGGCACCGGCCTCGACATGGCGCAGATGTTCGTGCACGAGAACCGCATCCGGCAGGCGGCGTCGAGCCTCGGCGCGGGCCAGTACTGCATTCTCGAGGCGGTGAAGTACGCGAAGGAGCGCAAGACCTGGGGCAAGCCGCTCGCGGTGAATCAGGCGATCCAGTGGCCGCTCGCGGAGCTGCACACCGACGCGGAGTTCATCCGCAACACGATCCGGCGCGTCGCGTGGGAGATGGACGCCCGCAAGGACCCGTCGCGCGTGGACGCGAAGCTCTCGGCGCAGATCGCGATGGTGAACTACCGCGCGAATCAGTTCTGCTGCAAAGCCGCGGACCAAGCGATCCAGACGCACGGCGGCATCGGCTACACGCGCCACAAGCCGTTCGAGCACATCTACCGCCACCACCGTCGCTATCGCATCACGGAGGGCTCGGACGAGGTGCAGATCCGCAAGGTGGCGCAGCAGTTGTTCGGGAAGGTGTAGCGCGCGGGCCTCGGTGGCCTAACAACCACCGAGGCTTGCGTTTTCCCTGGTGTACTTCGCATCGGGCTCGAAGACTCGCCCGCTGCTGCGCGCTTCGCTTGCGGTCTCGGCCGACACGCAGTGAGGAGCGTTCGACGGCGAGGATGGTCTGGCTTCGCCTTGGCGCGTCAGCCACCGAGGTTCTTCGCGCGTCGAGTCGCCTCGTGACGCGGCGGCGCTGAGACGGTTCATGTTCGCTTCATACGTGCGTTCACGTTTGTGCGTATTCGTGTCGTTGCACGCAACAACACGGAGGACGTGCCATGGACGTGATTCGAAGCGCGCTGCGATTCCTGGCGACCGGCTTGTGCGGAGCGATGACGCTCAGCGTGGTGTTTATCGGGCTGAGCGAGATGACGCACTCGGGGGACGAGATCGCGCTGCCGACGATCGGTGCAAGCAAGATCAACTTCACGCGACTCAGGCACGACACCCCGACTCAGCCGAAGCCCCCGCGCGAGAAGGCGGAGCCGCCGGAGCGCGAGATGCTTCCGCCGCCCATCACGATCGAGACGACGCCGTGCGGCGACTGTGCGGGCGAGATCAAGCTGATGCCGGCGATCCAGCCGACCAGGCCTCCGGGAGCGGGGACGCGGCCGGACTTCATGGTGGGCGGCAGGAACGACGTCGACATCCAGCCGATCGTGCGCGTGCTTCCCGACTACCCGCCGAACGGACGCGGAGATGGCTGGGTGCTCGTGCAGTTCGACATCACGAAGGTGGGCAGCGTCGCGAACGCGCGCGTGGTCGATGCATCGCCGCGCGGCGTGTTCGAGAAGAACGCGCTGAAGGCGATCGAGCGCTGGCGCTATCGGCCCGCGGTGATGGACGGGCGGGCGGTGGAGCGCCGTGGCCTGCGCGCGCGGCTCAGCTTCGTGCTCGAGAAGGCGTGAGCCGTGGGCGCGCTGCGCTACGCGCTCGCGGGGTTGTTAGGAGTCGCGGCGGCGTGTGCGGTGTTCGTCACAGTCGCGACCCCGCTCGCGAATCGGTTCGGCGCTTCGATCTGCGGGCCAATCGGCTTCCGAAGATCTCCTGTCGTGGTTTCGAGAGAGGAGGGTGCTTGGTCGATTCCGCGTGGCCGCGGCTGCGACGGACTTCCGATTCATTGTCGGTTCATCACACCGCCCGAGGCTTTTCGATTTCGGCACCCGCGAAGCTCGCGACCTGAATTCGCCCCAGTGCGTGCTTGGTTCGAGCCTCCGCGCGAACGACGCCTCCTCCCGGGCATCGACGGCGAGCAGTGCGGCGAGGTGGTGCCTTCACGCGTCATGCCCGAGTGGCCCGAGGACGCGGAGCGCAGAGGGATCGACCACTGGTTCGTCCTCGTGGAGTTCGACGTCGCGGAGCAGGGCGCGCCGCGAAACCTGCGCGTGCTCGAGTCTTCGCCCGGCGCCGCGTTCGAGGACGCAGCGCTGTCCGCGATCTCGGGCTGGCGCTACTGCCCCGTGATTCGCGACGGCCAGCCAGTCGCGCGCGACAACGTGCGCGTGCGACTGCGCTTCGAGCGCGAGGCGTAGCGGTGCGCGCGGCGCGAGCGATGTCATTGAGCGCCGCGCCGTCGCTCAGCCGTGCGCGCCGATCTTCCAGCCTGCGCGGCTGAGCGCTTCGCTCGCGAACGCGCGCGGCTCGGGTTCGAGGGTCGTCGCCATCGTGTCGTTCCAGCGGTTGAGGAAGCCGAACAGCGCGATCACCGAGACGAGCTCGGTGATCTGCGCCTCGCTGAAGTGCTCTCGCAGCTCCGCGAAGTGTGCGTCGCTCGCGAGCGAGGGGGCCTGCGCAGCGTCGCGCGCGAGGCGCAGCGCTGCGCGCTCGGCCGCGCTGAAGAGCGCGCTCGTCTCGAACTCGAACGCGGCGCCGACCTTTGCGTGGCTCGCACCCGCACGCGCGGCGCTCCCGCCGGTGTGGGCTTGGCAATAGCGGCAACCGGCGGCGAGGCTCGCGACGTGGGCGACGAGCTGCTTCAGCTCCGCGCTGAGCGTGCCGGGGCCGAGCACGGTCATCGCGAGGCCCGCGAATGCCCGCAGCAACTGCGGGCTGCGCGCCATCGTGAGCATGCTGTTGGGCACGAAGCCCATGCCCGCAAACACCGCGGCGAACACGGGCTCGAGCTCGGCGAGGTCGGCTCGCGCGAGCGGCGCGACGCGCGCGCTCACTCCTCGACCTCTTCCTCGACCTCCGACCCCTCGAGCTCCTTCGAGTTCTCGGCGTCGTCTTCCTTCACGACCTCGATCTTCTCCGTCTTGCCATCGCCGTGCTTCACGATCACGTGATCGTGGTGCACCTCGTGCACGACCACGACGCGGTCGTCGACCAGCAGCTCCCAGCCCACGGCGACGGCGAGCGGCACGACGAGCAAGCGGCGCGGGCCGACCGTGCGCCACAGCACGCGGCGACGAATGCGTCGGCGGCGGATGCGCCTGCGCCTCCGCCGTGTGTGCGGGTGACGGTGCGGACCAGGGTGCGCCAGCGCGGGCGCGGCGGCGAAAGCGATCACGGCGGCGAGGAACTCGCGGCGTTGCATGGCGATTCCTTCTGGGGAGGCGAGGATATTCTTCCTAACAGCTGTGCGGATTCAACCCGTCTCGCGCGATTTCGATGCGCGCGGCTTCGCGGCTCGGCGCCTCGCGCAGCACGAAGCGCTGAAAGACGTGGATCGCGGGCTCCTCGGCGCGGCTCGGCAGGCACGCGACGTAGTGCGCGAAGGGCTGGCTGCGCGCGAACGCAGCGAGGCGCAGCCCAGCGAAGGTCGAACGGTGGCCTCGCCGTCCGTGGACCCTCGAGGAGCGGTGATCGCGCACCCTGCGTCGGTCTCCCCGCGCAGCCCGCCAAAAGATTTCGTTCGACGCGCCCGCCCCGCACGAGTAAACGCTCTCGCATGATCACGCTCTACGACTACCTCGAGTCCGGCAACGCGTACAAGGTGCGGCTCCTCCTCACGCTGCGCGGGATTCCGTTCCGCCGCGTCGAGCTCGACATCCTGAAGCGCGAGACGCGCACTCCCGAGTTCCTCGCGAAGAACCCGAACGGTCGCATCCCCGCCGTCGAGCTCGAGGACGGGCGCGTGCTGTTCGAGTCGAACGCGATCCTCGCGTACTTCGCCGAGGGCACCGACCTCGCGTGGCGCGACGCGTGGGAGCGTGCGCAGATCCTGCAGTGGATGTTCTTCGAGCAGTACAGCCACGAGCCGAACATCGCGACGCTGCGCTTCTGGCACTTCGCGAAGCTGCTCTCGACGAAGACGCCCGCCGAGATCGAGGCGAAGCAGACCTGGGGCAACGCCGCGCTCGCGATCATGGACGCGCAGCTCGCGACGCGCGCGTTCTTCGTCGGCGAGCGCTTCACGATCGCGGACATCGCGCTGTTCGCGTACACGCACGTCGCCGGCGAGGGCGCCTTCGAGCTCGCGCGCTACCCGCACGTGCAGCGCTGGATCGCGCGCATTGAAGCGCAGCCGAAGTTCGTGCCGATCACGAAAGACTTCGGAGTCCCCGCGTCGCCCATTCCTGAGTGACAGCCGCGCCGAACGAAGCGCGCGGCTAAGCGTGATGCCTGCCGCGCTAAGGCGAAGTCCGAACGACCTCGAAGACGAACGGTCCTCCCAAGCGGGTCGGCCGAGGCCGCAAGCGAAGCGCGCAGCAGCGGGCGAGTCTTCGAGCCCGATGCGGAGTAAACGTGGAAGATTCGCCGACGCGCTTCCGAGGATGCGCGTGCCCCGACGACTCGCTGCGCGTCGGCGAAGCGCGCAGCAGCGGGCGAGTCTTCGAGCCCGATGCGGAGTAAACGTGGAAGATTCGCCGACGCGCTTCCGAGGATGCGCGTGCCCCGACGACTCGCTGCGCGTCGGCGAAGCGCGCAGCAGCGGGCGAGTCTTCGAGCCCGATGCGGAGTAAACGTGGAAGAGCGCGAACCTCGCCCCCGCGGAGCGAGCACGGCGTCTGCCCCTAACCCCGAACCAGCATCCCGCCGAGGATTCCGCACGCGGTGAGGAAGCCGAACACCGCGGCGAAAACCGCGATGCGCCCTGCGAGCCGATGGCGCGAGATCGTCTCGCGCGGGGCGAGGGGGTCGTTCGCGTTCTGCGTGACGCGCCGCGTGCGCGCGAGCTTGCGGCCGAGCGCGAACGCGAAGCCGCCGGCGATCAGCATCGTCGCGACGAAGGTCTCGTGGACGTAGAGGTTGACGCGCGCGGCGCTGCTCCACGCGTCGAGATCCTCGCCGCCGAGCGTCACGCGCTTCACGACGTACGCCACGAGAAACGCGACGACGAAGAAGCCTGCCCACGTCATCGAGCGGCGGTGACCCTCGATCTGGTTCGCTCGAATCGCGAGCACGCCGCGCACCGCGAGGCCGAGCACCAGGGCCATGTTCGCGAGCGCCCAGCACCAGAACAGCAGCTTGGGATTCATGGGCGCCGTACGGTAGAGAAGGCGCGCCGCGCGGAAAAGAACCCCGCGAAAAAAGACGAGGCGCCCGTGACGCAGCCGACTCCGCCGATGCCGATCGACTTGCTCGACGGCGATTTCTACGCGCGGGGGCCGCACGACGCGTTTCGCTGGATGCGCGCGAACGCGCCGGTGTATTGGGACGAGAAGAACCGGCTGTGGGGCGTGACCCGGCACGCGCACGTCCAGGAGGCCGCGAAGGACCCCGATCGCTTCTGCAGCAGCGGCGGCTCGCGCCCGGACTCGCCGCCGATTCCGTCGATGATCAACATGGACGCGCCACTGCATCGCCGGCGCCGCGCGCTGGTGAACAAGGGCTTCACGCCGCGGCGCATCGAGGAGCAGGAGCAGAAGGCGCGCGCCGCGTGCCAGCGGCTGCTCGACGCGGTGGCGCCGCGCGGTGCGTGCGACTGGGTGCGCGACGTCGCGCGGCACCTGCCCATGATCATGATCGGCGACATGCTCGGCGTCGCGGAAGCCGACCACGAGCGCCTGCTGAAGTGGTCCGACGACATGCTGCTCGGCACCAACGCGAACGCGACGCCCGAGGCGCGCGCCACTGCCATGAAGGCCGGCGTCGAGTGGATCACGTACCACGCGCAGGTGGTCGCCGATCGCCGCGCCAAGCCGCCCGGCGACGATCTCATCTCCACGCTCGTCTACGCCGAGATCGACGGCGAGCGCCTCGACGACGAGGCGCTGCGGCAAGAGGCGCTGCTCATCCTGATCGGCGGCGACGAGACCACGCGCCACGTGCTCACCGGCGGGCTCTACGAGTTGTTACGGAATCCGGCGCAGAGGGACGCGCTCGTGCGCGATCCGAGCCGCATCTCCGTCGCGATCGAGGAGATGCTGCGCTGGGTCACGCCCATCCAGAACATGAACCGCACCGCGACGCGCGACCTCGAGTTCCACGGCGCGCGCATTCGCAAGGGCGAGAAGTTGTTGCTGCTCTACCCCTCCGCGAACCGCGACGAAGCCGTGTTCGAAGACCCGTACCGCTTCGACACCGCGCGCGACCCCAACGAGCACCTTACGTTCGGCGGCTACGGCCCGCACTTCTGCCTCGGCGCCTCGCTCGCCCGCCTCGAGCTGCGCGTCATGTTCGAGGAGTTGCTCGCCCGCCTCCCCGACGTCGAGCTCGCCACCGACGCCCCGCCTCCGATGCGCCCCTCGAACTTCATCACCGGCATCGAGCGCCTCCCGATCCGCTGGAAGCCGCGGTCGTGAAGGCCACGCAGAGAGTCCGCAGAGCGAGGCCCGCGCGCGGACACCGCGTCCTCGGGAGACACCACGGGTCGCGACAGCAAGCCGGCCGCGGATGCCGCGCAACCTACGCACAGCCGAGCGGAGCCCGCGAAACACCCGGCAAGCGCGCCGAGCGAGCAAGGCTCGCTCAGCGCGCGCGCAGCGAGGCGAGCCTGCCACCCGGACGCCGCGCGCCACCCCGGTATAAGCCGAGCGGAGCCCACGAAAAAACCGGAAGGGCGGCGACTCGTGAATTCGAAGTCAGGGATGCGCACCCGCTTCTCGCTCGCGCTGCCAAACCAGGGGCCGCTGGGTTGGTCGCGCGTTCGTCGAGTTTCTCCGCCCTCCCGGCGACCCGATGACACCGCACGCGCGGGCGGCGACGCTGTGAACTCCTTCACACGGTCCTGAGATTCTTCACGTGCCCTTCATCTGCGGGAGACTCCGTTGTCGTTCCATGGCCTGCGCGTTCGAGAAGTGATCCGCGAGACGCACGACACGCTCTCGTACGTGTTCGAGATCCCCGCCGAGCTCTCCGAGCGCTTCCGCTACCGCGCGGGGCAGTTCCTCACGTTCAAGGTTCCCCACGCCGGCGGCGAGCTGCTGCGCTGCTACTCGCTTTCGAGCGCGCCCGAGACGGACGCCGCGCCGAAGGTCACGGTGAAGCTCGTGCCCGGCGGCCGCGGCTCGGGCTGGTTCCACGCACACGTCGCCGCGGGGACGACGCTTCAGGTGATGCAGCCCGCCGGGCGCTTCACGCTGCACGACGGCGAGCGCGCGCTCGTGCTCTTCGCGGGCGGTAGCGGCGTGACGCCGATCCTCTCGCTGATCAAGGCCGCGCTCGCGACGACGCAGCGGCGCATGCGCCTCTTCTACGCGAACCGCGACGCCACCTCGGTGATCTTTCGCGCCGAGCTCGACGCGCTCGCGGCCGCGCACGTGGGCCGCCTCGAAGTGATCCATCACCTCGACGCCGAGCAGGGGCTCACGTCGCGCCCCGAGGTCGAGCGCGTGCACGCCGGCTTCGAGCAAGCAGACGCGTACCTGTGCGGCCCCGGTCCGTTCATGGAGCTCGTCGAGCAGGCGCTACTCGCCCGCGGGCACTCGCGCGATCACCTCTGGATCGAGCGCTTCGAGGGCGTGGGCGAGCACTCGCAGGCTGGCGCCGCGGCAGTCGCGGCGGCGGAGAACGCGAGCGGTGTGCCGCGCGAAGTGGTGGTGCACCTCGACAAGACCGCGCACCGCATCCCGTACGCGAAGGGCCAGAGCCTGCTGGCCGCAGCGCGCAAAGCGGGCCTCGGAGCGCCATTCGCGTGCGAGGAGGGCTACTGCGGCTCGTGCGCCGCGCGCTGCCTGCGCGGCAAGGTGACGATGGTCGCGAACGACGTGTTCACGCCGGAAGAGGTTGCTCAGGGTTGGGTGCTGACGTGCCAGGGGCACGCGGTGGGCGAGGAGTGCGAGATTTCGTGGGATCAGTGAGCGCGCGTAGCGCGCTCACTGATCCCGCGGGCCGCGTGCGGCTGGGTGTACCGGTGCGGCGAGGCGTGCGGATGCTTCTTCGTTCGCGGTGCTTCGAGTGGCCCGCTTTTTTCCACGTTTACTTCGCATCGGGCTCGCGGACTCGCCCGCTGCTGCGCGCTTCGCTTGCGGCCTCGGCCGACCTGCTGCGAGGAGTGGTCGACTTCGAGGTTGCTCTGGCAGGGTGAGCGCGCGTCACGGAGCGAGGTCGCGCAGGCAATGACTCACGTACGGAGCGACGGGTGACGGAGCCGACGCTGCGAAGTTTTGGAGGAGCTCGCGTGTGCGTGCTCTCGGAGTCGGGGCCTTTGCTACGTGCGGAGCGGGATGCGCTCGATGCGATGGGGGAGGCGTACGGGAGCGAGTACGACTGGCTCGCGATTCCCGTCGCGCGCTTTGCGCCGGAGTGCTTTGAGCTGAAGACGCGCGTGCTCGGGGAGATGCTGCAGAAGTTCGTGAACTACGGAGTGCGCGTCGCGATCGTCGGAGACGTCGGTGCGTACGTCGCGGGCAGCGATTCCTTCCGCGACTTCGTGCGCGAGACGAATCGCGGGCGCCAGCTTTGGTTCGCCGCGACTCTCGAGGATCTGGCAGAGCGCCTTGCGTCGCGAGGCGCCGGAACGCGGAGCTAGAGCTTCGCCTTCGAGATCTTCACGTCGAAGACCTCGGTGCTCTTCGAGTTCCAGCGCACGGCCGGCTCGGTCGTGTGGAGGAGCTTCTTGCCGCTCGCGTGGTAGATGCGGATGTAGATGTCCGGCTCGGTCTCGTTCAGGTCGCGGAAGTGAGCTTCGGTGTACGAGATCTCGAACTTGCCGGCGGCGTCGGTCACGGCATCGAGGCCGAGCTTGTCGTCGGTGATCACGTCCTTGTCGTAGGCGCGCACGCGAAGACCCGCGAGGGGCTTCCCGGATTCCTGTTCGACGACCGTGCCAAGTACGCGCATGTGCGCCTCCCGTGAGGGGTCGCATCGTATGGCGGGCCCCAAGCGCGGGCAATAGAAAAGTCCGTCGGGACGTGGACTTGGAGCCGGCCGCGAAGCCAGGTCTAGAACGCGGCGCGAGGCGCGGCGGAGTCCGGGGCGACAGCCGCGCAGGCTTCTAGAACGCGCCGAGGCTGAGCTTGCGCCGCGCGGTGCTCGCCGCGAGCTCGCGCCAGATCGCGGCGTCGAGCTCGCGCGCGGCGGGCGTCGCGAGCGCCTCGACGTGGGCGTGCAGCGCGATCAGCAGCGCGCGCAGCTGCTGGTTCGCGGCGTCGAGGGCGGGCACGAGCAGCGAGTCGTCGCGCGAGGCGGCAGCGGCACGCAGCCGCGCGGCGAGGGCGGCGTCGGTCGCGATCTCGGCTCCGCGCGCGAAGAGCGCACGCAGCGCGGCGTTCTCCTCGACGCGCCGCGCCGCGGCGCGGTCGAACTCCTCGCGGATCGCGCCGAGCAGGCCCGCGAGCATGCCCACGCCCGCTTGGCGGTAGCGCGGCTGGACCGCGAGCAGGATCTCGCCGCCGAGCTGCGCCGCGGTTTGCTCGAGCACGCGCTGCGGGTCCGGCTTCACGTGAGCCTCCCTAACAAGTGGAGCGCGGCGCGGTCCTGCGCGTTCGTCATCAGGTAGCCCGAGATCGCGAGGATCGGGTCTTGGTTCTTGCCCGTCTGGTACTCGCGCGCGCTCGAGACCCAGATGCCCTGGCCCTTCACGCAGGAGAACAGCTCCCACCACTGCAGCGCCGCGGGGTCGGCGCGCAGGCCGCTCGCGGACTCCCACGTGCGGATCGCGTGGGCCCTCGGAAGCAGGCCGCCCGCGCGCCCGTCTCGCGCCCACATCCACACGGGATTGAGGCCCCAGGCGAGGTCTTCGAGCGGGTCGCCGAGGTGCGCCATCTCCCAATCGAGGATCGCGTGGATGTCGCCCGCGGTGTCGTAGAGGAAGTTGCCCGTGCGGTAGTCGCCGTGGACGACGGAGATCTTCTGCGCGGGCGGCGGCGGGTTGTTGCGCAGCCAGCGGATCACGGCGCGCATGATCGGCTGCGGCTCGAGCTCGTCCTCGTCGATCACGCCTTCCCAGTAGCCGAGCTCGCGCTGCCAGCACTCCGCCGGCGCGACGTCCTTCATCACGCCGACGAGGCCGAGCTTGTTGGGGTCAGCCTTCGCGATCTCGCCGAGAATCTGCCACTTCTGCGCGCCGATCTTCTCGCGGTGCTCGGCGTACGGCGGCGCGAGCAGCATCGCGGGCGACGCCTCGAAGCCCGCGAGCTCCTGCATCACGCAGAACGCGTAGTCGAGATGCGCCGGGTCTTCCTCGAGCCAGATCGCTTCGGGCACCGGCACCGCCGTGTTCCAGAACGCGGCGTAGGCGGCGAACTCGAGGCGGCGCTCGGTGTCGATCAGCGAGCCGGGCGGGTCGCGGCGCAAGATGAGCCTTCGCTCGTGCGCGCGGCCGTGCTGCTCGTAGTGCAGCACGAGGCGATACGTCTCGCGCGAGGCGCCGCCGGGGATGCGATCGAGCCCGCTCACGCGCACCTCGCGCGCGCCGTCGAGCTTGCGCGCGGCGTAGGCCGCGAAGCGTTCGGCGAGATCGCTCATGCGCGCACTGTCGCACGCCGCGACGACGCGCTGCGAGAGGTGCGCTGCGTGCGCGCGCTGAGCGAAGCGCGCGAAGCTAGGCAACCAAACCCGGCAAGCGGCCCGAGCCGTGCAAGCGGCGGAGGCCGCGCGCAGTGAGCCGAAGGCGAACGGAGAGTCGAAGAGATGGACGTCTACGAGGCGCTGTACACGACGCGCGCGATGCGGCGCGTGAAGCCCGACCCGATTCCGATGGACGCGCAGCAGCGCATCATGGACGCCGCGATTCGCGCGCCGAGCGGCGGCAATGCGCAGGGCTGGCGCTTCCTGTGGATCGACGACGCGGGGCTCAAAGCGAAGCTCGGCCCGATTTATCGCGACTGCCTCTCGCGCCTGTGGGCCGGCTTCTACAAGGAGCGCGTCGAGTTCGCGGAGAAGAACCCCGACGCGCCCGGCAGCGCGGGCTTCCGCCGCATGCGCGCGAGCGCGATGTGGCTCGGGGACAACTTCGAGGTCTATCCGCTGATCCTGATGGCGTACGGGCAGGGCGACCCGACCGGCAGCTCGATCTTCCCCGCGGTGTGGAGCGCGCAGCTCGCCGCGCGCGCCGAGGGCATCGGCAGCGCGCTCACCAGCGTGTTCGCGTTCCGCCTCGCCGAAGTGAACGAGCTGTTAGGCGTGCCGGAGAAGGGCTGGAACTTCCACGCCTGCGTGACGTTCGGCTACCCGACCGGCAAGTGGGGCGTCGCCCCGCGCGTGCCGGTGCACAAGGTGATGCACCGCAACCGCTGGGGAGACCCGATCGGCTTCACGATCGACAAGCCCCTCTGGCCGCGCTGACCCGCGCCGCTTGCCCTCGAAATTCCCGACGCATTGAGGACACTGCGCGCCCATGGCGAAAAAAACTGAAGCTGCACCGAAGTCGGACGCGTTCTTTCAATTCAGCGGGACGAAGGGCTACATCGCGTCGTCCTCGCTCGTGGACGCAGTGAACTGCGCGATCGCGCTGGAGCGCCCGTTGCTCATCAAGGGCGAGCCTGGCACCGGCAAGACGCTGCTCGCGCAGCACGTTGCCGAGGGCCTCGGCCTCCAGATCGAGAAGTGGCACATCAAGTCCACGACCAAGGCGCAGGATGGCCTCTACGTGTACGACACGGTGCAGCGCCTCAACGACGCGCGCTTCGGCGAGGGCGACGTCGCGAACATCCGCTCCTACATCCGCATGGGCCCGGTGGGCCGCGCGTTCCAGGCCGAGGAGCGCCGCGTGCTGCTGATCGACGAGGTGGACAAGGCCGACCTCGAGTTCCCGAACGACTTGTTACGGGAGCTCGACGAGATGCGCTTCACGGTGAGCGAGACCAGCGACGAGATCGTCGCGAAGCATCGCCCCGTCATCATCATCACGTCGAACAACGAGAAGGAGCTGCCCGACGCGTTCCTGCGCCGCTGCGTGTTCCACTTCATCGAGTTCCCGGACAAGGCGCTGATGACGCAGATCGTCGGCGTGCACCACCCGCACCTGAAGACGCAGCTGCTCGACCAGGTGCTGATCAAGTTCTACTGGCTGCGCGAGCAGAGCGAGCTGCGCAAGAAGCCCTCGACCAGCGAGCTGATCGACTGGATCGCGGTGCTGCAGCGCGCGGGCATGAGCGCCGACGACATCGAGATGCACATCCCCTTCCTCGGAGCGCTCTTGAAGAACGAGAAGGACACCGAGGCGCTCGAGAAGTATCACGACCGCGGCGGGAGATACCCGAGCGAGTGGAAGGAACTAGGGCCGAAGTACAACAACTAGGTCTCCGATCAGCGCGGCCACCGAGGTGGCGATGCAGCCGGCAGGCTGCGCCCGCGGCTGATCCAGAGCACGAGACGCGATGTTCATCGATTTCTTCTACGAGCTGCGCGACGAAGGCGTGCCGGTCGGCACGCAGGAGTGGCTGCTCTTGCTCGGCGCGCTCGAGAAGGGGCTGCACGGCTCGAGCCTCCAGCGCTTCTACAACCTCGCGCGCTGCGTGCTGATCAAGAGCGAGACGTACTTCGACGCCTTCGACCGCGCGTTCTTGAAGGTGTTCCAAGGTGTCGAGGGCTCGCTGAAGATCGAGGACGAGCTGCTCGAGTGGCTGAAGGATCCCAAGAACTTCCGGCCCCTCACGGACGACGAGCGCGCGCTGCTCGAGAAGCTCTCGAGCGACGAGCTGATGCGGAAGTTCCTGGAGACCCTCGCGGAGCAGACCGAGCGGCACGACGGCGGCGGGCGCTGGATCGGCACCGGGGGGCGCTCGCCTTTCGGCCACGGCGGCGAGCATCCCACCGGCATTCGCGTGGGCGGGCCCGCGAAGAATCGCAGCGCGATGAAGGTGGCCGAGGAGCGGCGCTTCGAGGACTACCGCACGGATGGCACGCTCGACGTGCGGCAGACCCGCGTGGCGCTGCGGCGCCTGCGCCAGCTCACGCGCACCGGCGCGAAGAGCGAGCTCGACCTCGACGAGACGATCGACGAGACGTGCAAGAACGCGGGCGAGATCGAGCTGGTGTGGCGCGCCGAGCGCCGCAACGACATCCGCCTGCTGCTGCTCATGGACGTGGGCGGCACGATGGACCCGTACTTCGACCCCGTGAGCAAGCTGCTCACCGCGCTGCACGCCGAGCGCGGCCTGCGCCAGTTCGAGGCCTACTACTTCCACAACTGCGTCTACGAAGAGCTCGGGCGCAATGCGCGGCTGCTGCGGCGCGAGGCGGTGCCGACCGGCGACTTGTTACGGAAGCTCGATCCGAGCTGGAAGGTGATGATCGTCGGCGACGCAGCGATGCATCCCGCCGAGCTGCTCGAGCCGAACGGCAACATCGACCCGCGCCGCCAGAGCGGCACGCGCGGCATCGACTGGCTGCACCGCATCCGCGACCACTTCGAGCGCGTGGTGTGGCTGAACCCCGAGCCGCGCGAAGACTGGAACCGCTACCAAACGGTGCGCCTCGTCGAGCGCATCTTCCCCATGTTCCACCTGAGCGTGGACGGCATCAGCGACGCGGTGACCGCGCTGATCGGTGCACGCGTCACGCACTGACCGCGGCGCGGCGCGTCGCAATCAACCCGCGCGCAGCGCGGCCAGCACTTCCTCGGGATGGGCCTCCGCTTTCGCGACGCGTTTCCAGTGCTTGCGCACCTTGCCGTCGCGTCCGACCCACACGCTGGAGCGGATCACGCCGATCACCTTCTTCCCGTACATCATCTTCTCGCCACAGGCGCCGAACTTCTCCATCACCGACTTGTCGGGATCGGAGAGCAGCGGGAACGGCAGCGCGTACTTCGCGGCGAACTTCTGGTGCGCGATCGCGCCATCGGGGGAGACGCCGAGCACCACCACGCCGAGCTTCTGCAGCTCCGACCACGCGTCGCGGAAGCCGCAGGCTTCCTTCGTGCAGCCCGGCGTGTCGTCCTTGGGATAGAAGTAGACCACGATGTCCTTGCCGCTGAAGTCGCTCAGCGAGACCGGCTTGCCGTCGGCGTCCTTCAGCGTGAACGCCGGCGCTTTCTTTCCTTCGTCGATGGCCACGAGTGCTCCTCCACCTCCATCTTCTCACGGCTCAACGCGCGGCTGGCATCCGCCGATTCAAGCCGGAGCGCGCGGGCTAGGCTGGCGCGCGGAGGAATTCCCATGACGCGCATCGCCGCTCTCACGCTCGCTCTCGCGTTCGCAGCGCCTGCCCTCGCCGACGACCACCGTTCGGATCGCACGGGGCACCCGCTGAAGATCATCGCGACGATCCTGCATCCCGTCGGCGTGGTGGTGGACTACGTCGTGATGCGTCCCGCGCACTGGCTGGCCGAGAAGGAGCCGGTCAAGACGCTCACGGGCCACGAGGAAGTCTGAGGCCCTGCGAGGCCTGACGACTTCCGGCGCGGTTCGGCGTTTTTCTTCGTTGCCCGGGCACTTCACCTGGGTATGTTGCTTGCACCTTGCGCGCCTCCGGCCTCCATTCGTTCGGTTCGCGAGCCCTGTTCCTGGGGCTCGCGGCGTTTTGGGCCGCGGCGAGTGCGGCGGAGCCGCCGCGCACGGCGGGCCTCACGATTAGCGGGATGAGCTACGTGCTCGCGAGCGGCGAACGGAGCGAGCTCGTCGTGGAGGCGCAGCGCGCCGAGGTGTCGCCGGCGACCGGCCGCATCTCGCTCACGGGTGTGCGTGCTGAGCTGCCCGGTGCGCTCGAGCTCGTGTGTGCGCACGGCGTGCTCGACCTTGCGGCGCAGGAGTTCACCGCGAGCGGCGGCGTGGACGGCCGCACCGCCTCGGGCAGTGCGTTCGAGACGGACCGCTTGCGCTACGGGCACACGCGCGGCGTCGTGACGAGCGACGCGCCGGTGGTGTGGCGCGAGCGCGCGCAGGTGTTCCGCGGCCGCGGCCTCGAATATTTCGTGCGCCAGAACCGGCTGCGGCTGCTGGGCGGCGCGTCGATCGCGGAGGAAGCGCCGTGAGCTCGCGCCGCGCGCTGCACCGCGTCGCTCTCGTGGCGCTGCTGCTCGGCTCGTGCGGCGCCGAGGCGCCGCCGCAGCAGCGCGGCGACGTCGGGGTCGCGCCGTTCGTCTCGATGGGCGCCAGCTCCGAGGGCGCGCCGGACATCGCGACGGCCGTCGCGCAGCGGCTCGGGGGGCAGGGCATCGGCGCGATCGTTCCGCCGAACGCGATCGGCGAATACCCGGAGAAGCCGAGCACGGCCGAGCGCGTCGCGCTGCGCGACCGCACCGGCGTTCGCACGCTCGTGACGGGCAGCGTGACGCCGATGGGCGAGGCACTCGCGATCGACGCACGCGTGCTCGACCTCGATTCGGGCGAGACGCTGGGCGAGCCGCTCGCCGAGAAAGCGGCGAACGAGGCGGACCTTCCGCGCGCGCTGGATGCGCTCGCGCAGGGCGTCGCGGCGCGGCTTGCGGCGCCCGTCGCCCCGAAACCGAGCGAGAAGCCGCGCCGGCGGAACCAGGGCGGCGACGAGCTGCGCGAGCCGATCGAGATGCAGGGCGACACGCTCGACGTGCAGTCCGTTCCCGGCGGCCGAAAGCTCTCGTTCACCGGACACGTGAACGCCGTGCAGGGCGACATCACGCTGCAGTGCGACGAGCTCGAGGCGATGACGAAGGGCGACACGAGTCAGCCGGAGCAAGTGCTCGCGCGCGGCAACGTCGTCGTGAAGCAGCGCGATCGCACCGCCAAGTGCGACGAGGCGATCTTCTACCGCACCGAAGACAAGCTCGTGTGCACGGGCAGCCCGGCGGAGCTGACCGAAGAGTGCAATCGCGCCGAGGCGCAGCGCATCACCTTCTTCCTCGAGCGCGAGAAGGTGGAGATGAGCGGCAACAGCAAGGTGTTCGGCCGCGACTGCGGGACGCCGTGAAGGGCGAGGCGATCACCGCGAAGGGGCTCGTCAAGCAGTACGGCGAGCGCACCGTGGTCGACGGCCTCGACCTCGAGGTGTGGCCGGGCGAGATCGTGGGCCTGCTCGGCCCGAACGGCGCGGGCAAGACGACCACGTTCAACATGATCGTCGGCGCGATTCGGCCGACCCACGGCAGCGTCTTCCTCGGCGAGCGCGAGATCACGTCGCTGCCGATGTTCCGGCGCGCGCGGCTCGGCGTGGTCTATCTGCCGCAGGAAACTTCGGTCTTCCGGAAGCTCTCGGTGGCGGACAACCTGAACGCGATCCTCGAGACGATCGAGCCCAGCGCGGCGAAGCGAAAAGAGCGGCGCGAGGCGCTGTTGTCCGAGTTCGGGCTGACCGAAAAGGCCCGGCAGCGGGCCGATTCGTTGTCCGGTGGCGAACGGCGGCGCGTCGAGATCGCGAGGGCCTTGGTGCTGTCCCCGAAGTTCCTGCTGCTCGACGAGCCGTTCACCGGAATCGACCCGATCACCACGGACGAGATCCAGAAGATCATCGTGGGGCTCAAGCAGAAGGGAATCGGGATCGTGATCACCGAGCACAAGGTGCGCGAGACGCTGGCGTCGTGTGATCGCGCCTACGTGATCAAGGACGGCCGCAACCTGCGCCACGGCTCGCCGACCGAGATCGCGAACGACGCGCGCGTGCGCGAGCTCTACCTCGGCGAGAACTTCCAGCTGGAACCGCGGGTCTAGACCGTGGCGATCGAACTCAAGCAGTCGCTGAAGCTCTCGCAGTCGCTGGTGATGACGCCGCAGCTGCAGCAGGCGATCAAGCTGCTGCAGCTCTCGCAGCTCGAGCTGGTGACGAGCGTGCAGCAGGAGCTCGAGCAGAACCCGGTGCTCGAGGAAGTGCCGGAAGGCGACGACGAGCCGGCGCGCGATGCCGTCGCCGAAGCCGCTTCCGAAGCGATGCCCGAGCAGGCGACCGAGCAGGAAGCGCCGGTGCGCGAGAGCGACACCGAGGCGGCCGCGGATCGCCTCGCCGACATCGACTGGCAGAGCTACGCGGAGGCGTACCCGCAGACGAGCTACGGCGGCGTCGGCGCGAGCGGCGAGGACGAGCGGCGCAGCTACGAGGCGACCGCGGTGAAGCGCGAGTCGCTGCAGGATCACCTCACGTTCCAGCTCCAGATGGCGGACGCGGATCCCGACGACCAAGCCGCGGCGAGCTGGGTGATCGGGAACATCGACGACAACGGCTACCTGCAATCGCCGGCCGAAGAGATCGCGCGCCAGTCGGGCGTGCCGATCGAGCGGGTCGAAGCCGCCATCCAGCGCATCCAGAAGCTCGATCCGCCCGGGATCGCCGCGCGCGATCTGCGCGAGTGCTTGTTGTTGCAGCTCGACCACTTCAAGGTGAAGGACGAGCTCGTGCGCGCGCTCGTCGCCAATCACCTCGACCAGCTCCAGAAGCGCGAGTTCAAGGGACTCGTGCGCGACACCGGCGCGACGATCGAGCAGATCGCGGCGGCGGCGCAGGTGATCGGCAACCTCGAGCCGCGGCCGGGCCGCGCGTTCGGCGGCGAAGAGCCGATCTACATCGTGCCCGACATCTACGTGCACAAGATCGGCGACGACTACCACGTCGTGCTGAACGAAGACGGCCTGCCGAAGCTGAAGCTCAACGCGATGTATCGCGACGTGCTCGCGAAGTCGCGCGAGGTCTCGAAGGACACGCGCGAGTACGTGCAGGAGCGCGTGCGCTCGGCGCTCTGGTTGATCAAGTCCATCCACCAGCGCCAACGCACGATCTTCAAGGTGATGGAATCGATCGTGCGCTTTCAGCGCGAGTTCTTCGATCGCGGGATCGCGTATCTGAAGCCGCTGAACCTGCGCGACGTGGCCGACGACATCGGCATGCACGAGTCCACCGTCAGCCGCGTCACCACCAACAAGTACTGCCACACGCCGCAGGGCATCTTCGAGCTGAAGTACTTCTTCAATTCGTCGATCTCGCGCGTCGACGGCGACGCGATCGCGAGCGAGAGCGTGAAGGAGCGCATCCGCAAGCTGATCGCGGCGGAGGATCCGAGGAACCCGCTCTCGGATCAGCGCATCGCCGAGATCCTGAAGGGCACGAACATCGACATCGCGCGGCGCACGGTCACGAAGTACCGCGAGGCGATGAACATCCTCTCCTCGACTCAGCGACGGCAGGTCGGTTAGCTTGCCTGATTTCGGTTCGCCCTCGGGCAATCGCGTCTTAGGAACGCCGCCGCCATGAAGATTCTCGACATCCTGCTGCGCGACGCGGTGATCGTGGACTTGAGGGCGACGAGCAAGCGCGAGGTGCTCGAGGAGATTTGCACCGCGGTCGCGGCGGCGGAGCCGGCGGCGAACAAGGCGAAGCTGGTCGAGGTGCTCGCGGAGCGCGAGCGGCTACAGAGCACGGGCATCGGCGAAGGCGTGGCGATTCCGCACGGCAAGGTCGCCGGGCTGCCGAGGCTGATGGCGGCCTTCGCGAAGAGCAGCGCAGGGGTGGACTTCGATTCGGTGGATGGGCAGAAGACGCATCTCTTCTTCCTGCTCGTGATGCCGGAGAACGCGGGCGGGCAGCACCTGAAGGCGCTGGCGCGGATCTCTCGCTCGCTGCGGGATCCGGCGTTTCGGCGGGCGGTGGAGTCGGCGGCGACCCGCGAGGACGTGCTGCGCGCGATCGAGCACGAGGACGCGCGGTTCTAGGCCGGTCGTCGGCGAGTTGTTTCGCGGCTCTCTGAACGCGTTGCGCCGGCGCCGCGGCGGGCGGGGGGCGTCGGCTGCTCGTGGCTCACTCGGGCCTTTGGTGGGAAGCGGCGGCTCTGGGCGTGCGCGCATTTTCTGAAGGCGCGCATTCTCAGGGGCCCTCGCTCCGCTTTACCTCGCCGCCGCCGGCCCCCGCCCGCCGCGGCACCTCCTTGCCTGGGGTGCTCGTCGCGCGTTGTTGGGAAAGGGCGGAAGCGGGGCCATCGAGGCCCCGCTTCCGCACGCTGTGCGCGTTAGGGATTGCGGCGGTTTGCGCTGCGCGCGGGCGTTTCGAGGCGACGCATCGCGGACTCGCGTCGGCGGAGGCGAGAAGCCGGCGCGTCGCGGACTCGCGCCTGCGCAGAAGAGGTGAACGTGTCGGTTCCTTGGGCGCTGTAGCTTTGCGGGCATCGAGACTGCGAGGTGCGGCGCATGCAGGTACACGGCGGCCTCTTGCGCGTGCGCGGCGCGGGCGCCCTGTTGTTAGGGCCTTCGGGCGTCGGGAAGAGCGAGACCGCGCTCGAGCTCGTGGCGCGGGGACATCAGCTCGTCGCGGACGACGTCGTGGAGTTGTGGGTCGAGAACGCGCGGCTGATGGGGCGCGCGAAGCAGGCGATTCGGCACTTCCTGGAGATTCGCGGGCTCGGGATCTTGTACGTGCCCGATCTGTACGGGCCGGGGGCGGTGGCGGAGGAGTCGGCGGTGTCGCTGATGTTTCGGCTTGAGCATTGGCGCGAGGGCGCGCAGTACGAGCGCGTCGGGCTCGAGCGGCCGACGGAGTCGCTGCTCGGGATTTCGCTGCCCTGCCTCGTGTTGCCGGTGCGGCCTTCCGCCAACATGGCCACGTTGGTGGAGGCGGCGGTGCGCGATCACGAGCAGCGATTACGCGGGCGCTCGGGCGCGGAGAAGGTCGACGCGCGGCTGCGCGGCGAGAGCGAGCGATGAGCGCGCCGCGCGTCGTGTTCGTGTCGGGGCTGTCGGGCAGCGGCAAGACCACGGCGATGAACGCGCTCGAAGATCTCGGCTTCTACTGCGTGGACAATCTGCCCGCGCAGCTCACGAGTCAGGTGCTCGATCTGTGCACGCAGGCGGATCCGCCGATCGAGAAGATCGCGCTCGCGATCGACGCGCTGAAGAGCGCTTCCTGAGCGACCTGCCGCGCGTGATCGACGAGCTGCGTAGGGGTGATGTGCGAGTGCGCGTGCTGTTCCTCGATTGCACGACGGACGTGCTCGTCGACCGCTACCGCGAGACGCGCCGCGTGCATCCGCTCTCGCCGGCGGGCTCGGTGGAGGAAGGCATCGCACGCGAGCGCGAGCTGCTCGCAGAAGTCGCGCGGCTCGCGGACCTGCGACTCGACTCGTCCGACCTGAACGTGCACGAGCTGCGGCGCGCGATCGCCGAGTGGGCGGGCGCGGGCGAGTCCGTGCGCGGGCCGGTCGTGAGCCTCGTCTCGTTCGGCTTCCGCCACGGCCTGCCGCGCGGCGCCGACCTCGTGTTCGACGTGCGCTTCCTGCCGAACCCGCACTTCGAGCCGCGCCTGCGCCCGCGTACCGGCCTCGACCCCGAGGTCGCGAGCTTCGTGCTCGACACACCGCCCGCGAAGCAGCTGCTCGCGCACCTCGGCTCGCTGCTCTCGTTCCTGCTGCCTCTGTACGAGCGCGAGGGCAAGTCCTATCTCACGGTGGCGGTGGGGTGCACGGGCGGGCGGCATCGCTCGGTGGCGGTGCTCGAGGAGCTCGCGACGGAGCTGCGGCGGCTCGGGCAGAACGTGAGCGTCTCGCACCGCGACGTGGAGAAGAGCTGATGCGCGTCGGGGTCGTGGTCGTCTCGCACTACCGGGTCGGCGAGGAGATGCTGCAGGCCGTGCGGCTGATCGTTCCGAACGCGCCCGATTTTCGCGCGGTCGCGATCGGGCCGGCGATGAGCGTCGAACAGATCCGCAGCGCGATCGCGAAGGAGCTCGACGCGGTCGATCGCGGCGCCGGCGCGCTGATTCTCACGGACATGTTCGGCGGCACACCCTCGAACGTGGCGCTCTCGTTCCTGGGCGAGCGCCCCGTCGAAGTCGTGACCGGCGTGAACCTGCCGATGCTGATCAAGCTCGCGAGCTGGGGGGAGGGCAAGACCCTCGCCGAAGTCGCGACGACGATGAAGGAGTACGGCCGCCGCAACATCTCGGTGGCGAGCGAGCTCCTGCCTGGGGAGCGCGCGAAGTGATCGAGGCGGAATACGAGGTGGCGAGCGAGCTCGGCTTGCACGCGCGACCGGCAGGCGAATTGGCGGCGACCGCGAACAAGTTCACGAGCGAGATCTCGGTGACGCGCGCCGATAGCACCGACCCCGACGACTGGATCAGCGCGCGCAGCGTGATCTCGCTGCTCGGCCTCGCTGCGACCCAGGGCACGAGGCTGCGCCTGCGCGCCGAAGGAGCAGACGCCGAGGCCGCGCTAGCGGCGCTGGGCGCGCTGCTGACGCGCCCGCACGAGAGCTGAGGCTGCGGCCCACGCCCGCAACTTCTCGGCCATTTCGGGTCTGACCCCGCGTGGTCGGGACTGCTTGCGCGATGCCGTCCGCCTGCGTCCGCTTCCGCTCGCACGCGTCCGATCGCGCCACGTCCCGCCGGCGTCCGGGCACCTACTCCCCACGAATCCACTCGGCTTTTTCGTTGCCCCGCTAGGGGGCGTTCCTTACTGTGCGCCGCCTCTTTCGCCCGCGAGTTGCGCGAGTGCGAGGCCGCGCCGCAAAGCCTCGGAGCCTCCATGTCCAACCGCAGCGTGTTCACTTCCGAGTCGGTCTCGATGGGCCACCCGGACAAGATGTGCGACCAGATCTCGGACTCGGTGCTGGACGCGATCCTGGCGCAAGACTCGGCCGCCCGGGTCGCCTGCGAGACGCTCACGACGACCGGCCTGATCGTGCTGGCGGGCGAGATCACCACCCGCGCCGTGATCGATTTCCCCTCGCTCGTGCGCGATGTGGTGCGCGACATCGGGTACACGGACTCGCGCATGGGCTTCGACGCCGACACCTGCGCCGTGATGGTCGCGATCGGCAAGCAGAGCCCGGACATCTCCCAGGGCGTGACGGAAGGCGAGGGCTTGCACAAAGAGCAGGGCGCCGGCGACCAGGGGATGATGTTCGGCTTCGCGTGCGACGAGACGCCCGAGCTGATGCCCGCGCCGATCCGCTTCGCGCACCAGCTGATCGAGCGCCAGCGCGCGCTGTTCGAGTCGCGCGAGCTTCCGTACCTGCGCCCCGACGCGAAGTCGCAGGTCTCGGTCGAGTACCTGGGCGATCGCCCCGCGCGCATCTCCGCGGTGGTGCTCTCGACGCAGCACGATGAAGCGGTTGGCTACGACAACCTGCGCCGCGACGTGGTCGAGAAGCTGATTCGCCCCTCGCTGCCCGCCGAGTTGATCGACGACAACACGATCTTCCACGTGAATCCGACCGGGCGCTTCGTGGTCGGCGGCCCGATGGGCGACGCCGGCCTCACCGGCCGCAAGATCATCGTCGACACCTACGGCGGCATGGGTCGCCACGGCGGCGGCGCGTTCTCGGGCAAGGACCCCTCGAAGGTCGACCGCAGCGCCGCCTACGCCGCGCGCTGGGTCGCCAAGAACCTCGTGGCCGCCGGCGTCGCGCGGCGCTGCGAGGTGCAGGTCGCGTACGCGATCGGCGTCGCGGAGCCCGTGAGCATTCGCGTCGACGCGTTCGGCACCTCGAAGCTCGACGGCGTGCAGCTCGACAAGCTCGTGCGCAAGCACTTCGACCTCACGCCGCGCGGCATCAACGACGCGCTGCGCCTGCGCCGCCCGATCTATCGCGCCACGAGTTATCACGGTCACTTCGGCCGCGCTGGCTTTCCGTGGGAAGACACCTCGCGGGCCGAAGCACTGGCGCGCGACGCAGGGAAGGTGTGATGGACGCAGCGTCCGCGATTTGGCTTCAAGCACAGCCCGGCGCGTTCGAGACGATGGTCGTGCCGATGCTGATCATGCTCGTGCCGCTCTACTTCCTGCTGATTCGGCCGGAGCAGAAGCGCCGCAAGGAGCACGAGACGCTGCTGAAGGCGCTCGCCAAGGGCGACCGCGTGGTTACGGCGGGCGGCATTCGCGGCACGGTCGTCGGCGTGACCGATGACGTGCTCACGCTCGAGATCGGCAAGGGCGGCAGCGTGAAGATCGAGGTCGAGCGCTCGCGCATCGAGCGCAAGCTCGCGGACGCGCCGAAGGGAGAGGCGAAGTGAGCCTGCGCACGAAGTGGATCCTGCTCGGGCTCCTGATGCTGTTCTGCACCTGGATCTCGGCCGCGAACTTCATTCCCGAGGAGCAGCGCAAGGCGACTCCGCTCTGGGTCGACGACGTGATGCGCCTCGGGCTCGACCTGCGCGGCGGCGTCCACATCGTGCTGGGACCCGATCTGGACGCCGCGGTGCGCCAAGAGCTGACCGCGATCAAGAACGGCGTCGAGCAACAGCTCGCCGACGACAAGGTCACGGGTGTCACGTCGAGCGTGGACCCGACTGCGCACCGGCTGCTCCTGAAGCCGTCGACGACCGCAGATCGCGCCGCGGTCGAGAAGGTGCTCGGCGAGTACGACACGATCGACGTCGCGAACGAAGGCGACTACGACCTCTCGGTCACGCTCACCGACGAGTGGCTGGTCGAGGTGCACAAGCGCGCGATCGATCAGTCGATCGAGGTGATCCGCCGCCGCATCGACGATCCCCTCACGGGCATTCCGGAGTCGGTCGTCACGCGCCAGGGCACGGACCGCATCCTCGTGCAGATTCCCGGCGTCTCGCGCGTGCCCGACATCTTCCGGCAGACGGGTCACCTCGAGTTCAAGATCGTCGAGGACTACGCGCAGACCGAGGAGTTGTTGCGGGCGAAGCACAGCGGCGGACTGCCGGCGGGCATGGTGATCGCGCCAGAGCTCGAGAAAAAGACGAACGCCGTGCTCGGCGCGTACCTGCTGCCCGAGGCGGCGAACATGCGCGGCGATCAGCTCGAAGACGCGCGCGTCACCTTCGATCAGACACGCGCCGAGCGGCAGGTGAGCTTCACCTGGTCCGCCGACGCGGGCCGCGAGTTCGGCGACCTCACCGAGGCGAATCGCGGGCGCCAGCTCGCGATTCTGCTCGATGGCAGCGTGGTGAGCGCGCCGGTGATTCAGTCGCGGATCACGCAGCAAGGCGTGATCACGGGCAACTTCAGCGCCGAAGAGGCCAACGACCTCGCGGTGATCCTGCGCTCCGGTGCACTGCCGATCCCCGTGCGCATCGAGGAAGAGCGCACGATCGGGCCGGCGCTCGGGGCGGACTCGATTCGCGCGGGCGGCATCGCCTCGATCGTCGCGCTCGCCGTGGTGGTGGCGTTCATGGCCGTCTACTACCGCAAGTCCGGGCTCTACGCGGCGATCGCGCTCGCGGTGAACGTGGTGGTGTTGTTGGCGCTGCTCTCGCTCGGGCGAGCCACGCTCACGATGCCGGGCATCGCGGGCCTCATCCTCACGATGGGCATGGCGGTCGACGCCAACGTGCTGATCTTCGAGCGCATTCGCGAGGAGCTGCGCAGCGGCCGCACGCCGCGCGCCGCGATCGCGACCGGCTTCGAGCGCGCGCTGTGGACGATTCTCGACTCGAACATCACGACGCTGATCGCCGCGATCGTGCTGTTCCAGTACGGCACCGGCCCCATCAAGGGCTTCGCCGTGACGCTCGCGGTCGGCATCCTCACCAGCGTGTTCACCGCGCTCGTCGTCACGCGCGCGCTCTACCAGTGGAAGCCGGGCGACGCCCCGGTCTCCGAGCTGTCGGTCTAGGCCGGGGGAATCGTCGTGAAGTTCTTCGAAGTCATCCGGCCGAACACCAAGATCGATTTCATCTCGTACTTCCGGCGCTGGGTCGCGATCTCGATCAGCGTGATCGTGATCGGCGCGGTTTGGGCCGCGCTCTTCGGCGTGAAGGTGGGCGTCGACTTCGCCGGCGGCACCGAGGCGCACGTGCGCTTCGCGAGCGCGGTGGACGAAGCGAAGGTGTCCGGCGCGCTCGACGAGAAGCTGCTGCCCGGCCTCAGCGTGGTGCGCTACGGCGAGGCGACGGACTACCTGATCCGCTTCCAAGGGGATCGCAAGATCGAGGGCGCGCCCGACCAGGGCGGCCGGATCACGGCGGAAAACGATCGCGTGATCGCGATGCAGGAGGCGCTCGCCAGCAAGGTCGGAGGCCTCGAGGTCGAGCGCGTCGAGTTCGTCGGCCCCAAGGCCGGCGCCGAGCTGCGCAACGCGGGCCTGAAGGCGCTCTTCATCTCCTTCGGCCTGATCCTCGTCTACATCTGGTTCCGCTTCTCGCTGGCGTTCGCACCCGGCGCGGTGATCGCGCTCGTGCACGACGTGCTCGTCACCTCCGCGATCCTCGTCGTGCTCGGCCGCGAGTTCGACCTGACCGTGCTCGCCGCGATGCTCGCGCTGGTCGGCTACAGCCTGAACGACACGATCATCGTCTACGACCGCATCCGAGAGACGATCGAAGTGCACGGCCACGGCGACATGGCCGCGGTCATCAACGAGTCGGTGAACCACACGCTCTCGCGCACGCTGATCACGTCCGGCGTCACGATGCTGTCCGTGATCGCGCTGCTCGTGCTCGGCGGTCCGGTGGTGCGCAACTTCTCGCTCACGATGACGATCGGCATCGTGGTCGGCACCTACTCGTCGATCTACATCGCGTCGCCGATCGCCCTGCTGCTGGAGCAGCGCCGCCTCGAGCGCGAGAACGCGCCAGTGAAGAAGGTCGCGGCCAAGAAGCGCTAGCGCGGCGCCGCTCGCCGCCCGCGCGTTTCGTCAACGCGAACGCGAGCGCGGCGGCGAGGATCCTCAGCCCGTGGCGAGCGCGATCTTCGCCGGCGTCGGCGCCTTGCTCATCTCGATCGAGCCGTTGATCACCGCGCCCTCGTGCACGATCAGGCGCGGCGCCTTCACGTCGCCGTGAATCACGCCGGTCGCCTGCACCTCGAGGCGCTCGGCGGCGACGATGTTGCCGTTCACCTGGCCGATCACGACCACGAGCTTGGCGTGCACCTCGGCGCGCACGCGGCCCTCCGCGCCGACCGTGAGCTGGTTGTTCGGCAGGTCGACGCGGCCTTCGACCGTGCCCTCGACCTGGATGTCCTCGTCGCCGGTGAGATCGCCCTTGATCGAGATCGACTTGCCGATGTTGGCCATGACTTCCCTTTGCGTGCGCGCCGGCTCGGACCGAAAGAACGACACGGTCGGTTCGGGCGAAGGCGCAGTGGCGTGGCCCCGAGGCGCGCTCGCGGGACGCGCGCCGGTTTGCGGCGGGGTCGGGGCGTCACCGTCGCGTTTACCGAACAAGCTCACAGGGGGATCTCCGTCTTCAGCAAGCTCGGCACGTTAACGGCGCAAAGCGTGACGTGCGACGCATTCGGTCGCCGTGCGCTGCATCACGTGTGCGCAGGGCTACTCGAGCCGCGAGCGCTTCACGCTCTCGACCGCGATGCCGCGGTCTTCGAGCAGCGTCCCCTGCGCGCGATCGAGTGCGACCACCGAGGCGTGATAGACGCGCAGCGCCGCGATCTTCTGGCTTTCGGCCTCGACCAACTGCGACTCGCGCAGCAGCACGTCGAACGGCGTCGACTCGCCGTGCTCGAGGCGAATCTGCTCTGCGCGGTGCTGCTCCGCCGCCGCGACGCGGCGCCGCTCCGCGGCCTCGATGCCCTGGATGGCGCTCTGCAGGTTGCGGACGGCGTCGCGCACTTCGGCCACGATCGCCTGCCGCGTGCGGTCGACGAACGTCTCCGCCTTGTGCAGCTCGATCTCGGCGATGCGCACGTTCGAGCGCGCGGTCGTGTTGCCGATCGGCACCGACACGCGCGCGCCCGCGGTCCAGGTGCGGCTGTCATCGCCCTGGAAGAAGTCGTCGTGCGTGTCGCCGTACTGATCCGGGCCCGCGATCGGGGGGAACACGATCGTGCCGAGGTTCACCGTTTGCCCCACGCCCGAGAGGCCGTGGGTGCCGTAGCTGCCCACCAGATCGACCTGCGGCAAGCGCTGATTTTTCGCGAACTTGGTGCGGATCCGCTGCACTTCGACTTGACGCTCGGCCACGAGCAGCTCGGGGCGGTTCCGGAGCGCCTTCTCGGTGGCGACGGTCGGGTCCACGTCGAGCTTCTGATAGTTCTCGGGCGAGTCGGCGACGACGATCTCGAGGCTCGAGGTGGGCGAGAGCGCGGGCCCGAACACGATGTCGATCACGCGGTCTTGCGAGGACCGGTAGAGATTCTCCGCGGCGATCAGCTGGAACTCGCGCTGCGCGACGCCCGCCTCGGCCTCGGTCACCTCGACCTTCGAAACGACGCCCACCTGGAACTGCGCCTGCGTCTGCTTCAAGAGCGCACGCGAGGTCTCGAGGCTCTTCTTGGCGACCTCGAGATTTCGCGAGGCCGCGGACAGGGTCCAGTACGCGTCTTCCGTCCCGCGCACCACGTCCATCAGGTTCTTGCGGAAGCTCTCGTGCGCGATCTCGCTGCCCTTCGCGGCGAGGCGCACGCCCACCCAGGGCTGGCCGAAGAGGAAGCCGCGCAAGAGCGGGGCGCTCAGCGCGAAGGTCACGTTCGCGCGGTACTCGGGGTTGAGGCTCGCGATGCCCGAGCTCGTTTCGAGCCGCGACCCGCTGTATCCGAAGTCGTACTGCCAGCCGATCATCGGCAGGACGCCGCTCACGCCGGTCGAGCCGCGCGTGTCTTCCTCGAGCAGGAAGCCGAAGCCCTGGAAGATCGAAGCGATCGGCAGGCTGCTGTCGCGGTGATCGGCGCTTCCGTAGAAGGTCGGCTCGTGCACGCCCCACGCTGCGCGGCGCTGATAGTCCGCGATCGCGGGGTCGTAGCGGAACAGCTCGACGTCGGTGTTGCGCTCGAGCGCGCGCGCGATCGCGTCGCGCAGCGTGAGCGGCAGCTGGCCCGTAGGCGGCGGCGGGAGAGACAGATCGGTCGCAGCGCTCGGGTCTGCGCCGGAAGCATCGGCCGCGGGCGCGGCTTCCTCCTGCGCAACCCCCGCGGACGACAGCCCCAACGCCGCGCTCATGGCGCACGCCAACACAAGTGCAGAACGCATCGGCAGTTCCCCCAGATCGAGCTCTCAGGCGCGAGCGGGGCACGGTACCGGCATCGCGGGAGCGCAGCGAGGCGCGAAACGGGACAGCGCGGGTGAAAGGCGAGGGCCTCATTCCTACGATGCGCCCATGACGACGGCGGCGCTCGTGCTCGGAGCTGGCAGTGGCGCGCGGCTGCGCGAGAGCGCGGGCGCGCTTCTGCCCCCGAAGGCGTTCGTTCGGCTCGGCGGCCAGACGCTGCTCGCACGCTCGATCGACGCGCTGCTCGCTTCGGGCGCGGTCGACCTCGTGCAGCCCGTGCTCCCGGCAGACGATCTCGCGCGTTGGCCCGAGATTGCACGCGAGCTCGCAGATGCAGCGCGGGTCGCCGCGCCAGTCGTAGGCGGCGCGACGCGCCAGGCTTCCGCGCGCGCGGGGCTCGCGGCGCTGCCAGCCCACGTCCTGCTCGTGGCGGTGCACGACGCCGCGCGCCCGCTGGTCGCGCCCGCGGACGTTGCGCGCGTGATCGCGACTGCGCGCGAGCACGGCGCGGCACTCCTCGCGGCGCCGCTGCGCGACACGATCCACCGCATCGCGAACGGTGCGATCGCCGCGACGCCGGCGCGCGAGGAGCACGTCGCCGCGCAGACGCCGCAAGTGTTTCGCGTGAGCTTGCTGCGCGAGGCGCTCGACAAAGCCGAACGCGACGGCATCGTCGCGACCGACGACGCGGCACTCGTTGCGCGGCTCGGAGTTGCAGTGCGAGTGGTGATGAGCAGTGCGGACAACCTGAAGATCACCACCGCCGCGGACCTCGCGATTGCCGAGCGGCTGCTCGCGGTGCGCCCGTGAAGCATGCGCGCATCGGCCACGGCTTCGACGCACATCAGCTCGCGGAAGGCTACGAGCTCGTGCTCGGCGGCGTGCAGATCCCGTACGCGCGCGGGCTCGCCGGGCACAGCGATGGCGACGTGCTGCTGCACGCCATCGCGAGCGCGCTGCTCGGCGCGCTCGGCCTCGGCGACCTCGGCGCGCACTTCCCGAGCAGCGACCCGCGCTGGAAGGGCGCCGCGAGCGCCGAGTTCGTGCGCCACGCGCTCCGCCTCGCGCGCGAGCGCGGCTACGCGCTCGGCAATCTCGACGCGACCGTGATCGCCGAACGCCCGCGCCTCGCGCCGCATCAGCCCGCGATGCGCAGGCACGTGGCCGAGTTGTTGGGCGCGAGCGAGGCCGACGTGAACGTGAAGGTGACGAGCACCGACGCGCTCGGCGCGATCGGGCGCGGCGAAGGCATCGCCGCGCAGGCCGTGGTGTTGCTCGTGCCTGCGGAGGCGACGTGAGCGAGGCGCGCCTTCAGCTGTTCAACTCGCGCACGCGGCGCAAGGAGCCGTTCGTCCCGATCGAGCCCGGCCACGCGCGCGTCTACTCGTGCGGCCCGACGGTGTACTCGCCGCAGCACATCGGGAACATGCGGGCGTATCTGTTCGCCGACTTGTTGCGGCGCGCGCTCCTGGCCGAGGGGCTGCGCGTGACGCACGTCATCAACATCACCGATGTGGGCCACCTCACGGACGACGCCGACGCCGGTGAGGACAAGATGGAGGCGGCGGCGCGCAAGACCGGGCGTCGCGCTCTCGACATCGCGGCGGAGTACACTGCGCAGTGGCTGAAGGACAGGCGGCGCCTCAACTGCGCGGACCCGGATGTGCTGTGCAAGGCGAGCGAGCACGTCGCCGAGCAGATCGAGATGATCCGCAAGCTCGAGGCGCGCGGCGTCACCTACCGGATCGACGACGGGATCTACTTCGACGTCGCGAAGTTCCCGCGTTACGCCGAGTTCGCGCAGCTCGATCTCGCGGGTCAGCACGGCGCGAGCCGCATCGCGGACGTGCCCGGCAAGCGGAATCCCGCCGACTTCGCGCTCTGGAAGTTCGCATCGGCGGGAGTGAAGCGGCAGCAGGAGTGGGACGCGCCGTGGGGCCGCGGTTTCCCCGGCTGGCACATCGAGTGCTCCGCGATGAGCACGAAGTATCTCGGCGCGAACTTCGACATTCACACCGGCGGGGTCGATCACTTCACCGTGCATCACACGAATGAAGTGGCGCAGAGCGAAGTGGCGCTCGGCTTGCATCCTTGGGTTTCGGTCTGGATGCACAACGACTTTCTCGACCTGCAGGGCGAGAAGATGTCGAAGTCGAAGGGCAACGTTTACGTCCTGCAGGACCTGATCGATCAGGGCCACCTCGCGCTGTCGTTCCGCTTCTTCTTCTTGCAGGCGCACTACCGCAAGCAGCAGTCCTTCAGCGACGACGCGATGACGAGCGCCGACCGCGGCTACCGGCGTCTGCTCGCCAGCACCGCCGCCGCGCGCGCGGCGACCGGCGCCGCCGACGCCGCGCGCATCGCCCCGTGGCGCGCTCGCTTCCACGACGCGGTGCGCGACGACCTGAACGCGCCGCGCGCGCTCGCCGAGACGACCCTCATGCTGCGCGCGCCCGACCTAACACCTGCCGACCAGCGCGCGCTGCTCGCCGAGTTCGACGCCTGGCTCGGCCTCGATCTGCTCACCGCCGAGCTGCCGCCCGCGCCCGCGGAAGAGAGCGACCCGCGCATCGACGCACTCGTCGCCGAGCGCGAGGCCGCCCGCAAGCGGCGCGACTTCGCGACGAGCGACCGCATCCGCGACGCGCTCGCCGCCGAGGGCGTCACGATCGTGGACACGCCTCAGGGCGCGAAGTGGAGGCGGGGGCCGAAGTAACCCGTGATGCGCGGTTTTCGGGGACGTTCCGCAAGTAAGTAAAGAAACTCCCCCCTTTTCTTTACTTTCTTGCGGAACGTCCCCGGTCGATCCGCGCCCGCTCGGCTTCCTGGCTGCCGGCCGTCTGACTTTCCCCCCTGCGCAGTCTGACGAGGCGGCGTACGTTCGGACGCTGCGTCCGAACCCTACGGGTCGGAACGCGCCCCAAGGAGTCGCCATGACCGCGAACAACACGCCGTACACGCTGATCTCGTCGGACACGCACGCCGGCGCGAGCGTCGAGGGGTACAAGCCCTACCTCGACGCGAAGCATCAGGCGCTCTTCGACGAATGGCGCGGCACGTATCGCAATCCGCAGAAGCAGCACATCGGCTCCAAGAAGCACAAGAACTGGGACGACACGGAGCGCATGCGCGACCTCGAGGCCGAGGGCGTCGCGGGCGAGATCATCTTTCCGAACACCGTGCCGCCTTTCTTCAAGACGAGCGTGCTGATCTGCGGCAATCCCTCGCGCGAGGACTACCCGCTGCGCTGGGAAGGCGTGAAGGCCCACAACCGGTGGCTGCTGGATTGGTGCGCGGAGTTCCCGGATCAGCGCGCGGGCATCGCGGTGATCTACCTGAACGACATCGATGCCGCGATCGAGGAAGTGAAGTGGGCCGCGAAGGCCGGTCTGCGCGGCGGCATTCTGCTGCCCCACGTGCCACCCGACTGCACGCACATCGCGCCGCTGTACTCGCCCGACATGGATCGCTTCTGGGCCGTGTGCCAGGACCACGACGTCGTGCTCAACCACCACGGCGGCACCGGCTCGCCCGACTACGGCCCGTGGAAGATCTCGCTGCCGATCCGCCTGCTCGAGACGCCGTGGTTCTCGACGCGCAGCTACGCGCACATGCTGCTGAGCGGCATCTTCGAGCGCTTCCCGAAGCTGAAGTACATCGTGACCGAGAGCGGCTGCGCGTGGGTGCCGGCGACGCTGAAGAACCTCGACGGGATCTGGGAGCGCGTGCGCAGCGGCGCGGTCGGTGAGTTCCAGTTCGCCGACGGCGCGATGCCACCGAATCCGCCGAGCTACTACGCGAAGCGGAATTGTTATTACGGCGCCTCCGCGCCTTCGCGTGGCGAGCTCGCGGGCCGACACGAGATCGGGCTCGATCACCTGTGCTGGGGCAACGACTATCCGCACTACGAGGGCACGTACCCCAACAACTTGAAGTCGCTGCGGCACACGATGCACGACCTGCCCGACGCCGAGCGCCGCATGATCCTCGGCGAGAACGCCGCCAAGCTCTACAAGTTCGACCTCGCGAAGCTCGCGCCGATCGTCGCGCGCTGCGGCCCCACGCCCGAGCAAATCTCGGTGCCGCTCGGCCCCGCCGAGATCCCGCAGCACGTGCACACGAACGCGTTTCGCTAGGCGAGCGCGCGCGGCCCCGGCGCGGCAGGCGGACGTTTCGGCCGGGCCGATTTGACCGGTCATTTCGGCCCGGCCGAAATGACCGCGCCGCTACGGCGTGAACCACACCGGCGAGGTCCACGCGCGCTCCTGGATCGTGCGCTGGATGCGCGGGTGCGAGCAGCCGTCGGGGCGCTGGCCCTCGGGCAGCGCGTTGCACTTCCACGTGGTCCAGCGGCAGGTCGGCGCCTCGACCACGCGCGCGTAGTAGACCGCAGCGCGCGTGGCATCGAGCTCGGGGTCGCTCCACGTCGCGCACAGCGCGGCGGGCCCCGTGCCGCGCACCTCGCAGGTGTTCTCGTCGAGCGCCGCATCGCCCTGCGCGGCCGCCACGTCGTAGATGGCTTCGTGGAACGCGCCGTCTTCCCCGTGCCACGCCTTCACAATTTGCAGACGCTGCAGCGGCGCGCTCAGCGGGTCGCCTTGCGCGGCGACGTAGAACGTGAGCTTGGCGTCCGCCGACGGGCGCGCGGGCACGCTGCCGCCCATCGGCACGCCGCGCGCGTAGCCCGTCGCGACGAGCTCGCCGCTCCCGCACACACCGGCGGGCAGGTCCCAGCCCGCGAACAGGCGCGGCTGGATGCGCGTGCCGCTCGTCGCGAACGCTTCGCGCCGCGCGAGCGCGTCGAAGATCGCGTCGCGCGAGTTCTCCTCCGCCCACACGCCCGCGAGCCCGCCCGCGCTCGTGTACGCGGTCGCGCGCAGGTCCTTCCCCACCGTGAGCGCCTCCTCCGGCGTCTCGCCGAAGCTGCCGACGTGGCTGCGCTCGGCGACGTCGCCGGGGTTGCCGAGGTGCGTGTCGGTGGAGCCGATGAAGCCCACCTCGTACGGATTCACGCCGATTCGTTCGCGCTCTCTGAGACCCTCGATCAGCGCGTAGCGCGCGTAGTCGAGGCGCGAGGTGCAGCCGCGCCCGGCCTGCGCGCCTTCGCCGGTGCCCTCGCCGCAGTCCTCGAGATCGGCTGCCATGTCGCGCGTCTTCTCGAAGCCGCACAGCTCGTCGGGCCCGCCGACGACCCCCGCGAAGTTGTTACGGCACTCCGATTCGCCCTTGTTCTGCACCATCTCGACGAGCGGCTCGAGCCCGGCGCGTAGCTTCGCCTGCTCGCGCTGCTCCTCGAGCGGCAGGTCGCGGTACCAGATCGCGAACAGCTGCCCGTTCGATAGATTCGGGTTGTGCGGAATCGCGATCGCGTCGCAGCCCGAATCGGTGTCGACGCACTGCGCGCGCAGCTTGCGCCAGAACTCCGGCTCCTCTGGCGTGTCGATCCATGAGATCGGCAGCTCGGGCACGATCTCGTTTCGGAAGATCACGTTGCGGTGAATCTTCGTGGACGCGGGCGAGCGGCTGTACTCGAAGCCGTGCAGCGTGGTGAACTCGCACGCGGCGCTGCGGTCGGTCCAGCGCTCGGTCGCGGCTTGATTCTCCTCCCACACGGTGCGCGTGCGCGCGCGGCAGCGCGCGGCGCCTTCGCCGCAGATCTCCTCGTTGCGGCCGACGAACGCGACGAGCCCCGCGATGCGCGCGCGGAAGCCCTTGAGGCGCAGCACGCGTGCGACCCACGAGCGCTCCTCGCCGCGGCCGATCCTGCACGAATCGGTGTCGTACACGTCCGAGCTCGGGTCGCTGCAGAGCGAGGTCTCTCCCATCCACTCCGCATGATCGGTGACGGCCGCGAAGTCGAGCGGCCGCTCGAGCTGCGCCACGGCCGCGGGCCTTCCCTCGGCGTCGAACGGCGGGATTCCGAGCGCGTGGCCGCGCGCGAAGCGGTAGGCGTCGTCCGGCGTCGCGATCGTGCCCTCGGCCCAGGCGTCCATCGAGACCCCTGTGTGCACGTGCAGGTCGCCGAACAGCGCGCGCCGCAGCGGATCGCGCTGCGCGCACGCCTCGCGCGGCGCCGCTGCGCGCTTCTGCGCAGGCTGCGAGTCCGGCACCCACGGCTGCTTCCCAGGATCGGGGACGCCGCACGCAAGGACGAGCGCAGCCGACGACGCGAGAGCGAGTCGCTGCATGCGGAGTCCCTCCGCGCGGGACTGTGCCACGCGCCGCCGCGAAGTCGCGCGCGGAGTTAAGGTGCGCCGATGTCCTCCGAGCGCTTCCAGATCGTGAGCGAGTTCAAGCCGCAGGGCGATCAGCCGCGCGCGATCGCGGAGCTCGTCGAAGGCGTGCAGCGCGGCGCGCAGCACCAAACGCTGCTCGGCGTCACGGGCAGCGGGAAGTCCTTCACGATGGCGTGCGTGGTCGAGGCGCTGAACCGCCCCGCGCTCGTGATGGCGCCCAACAAGACACTCGCGGCGCAGCTCTACGCCGAGTTCAAGGAGCTCTTCCCCAACAACGCCGTCGAGTACTTCGTCTCGTATTACGACTACTACCAGCCCGAGGCGTACATCCCCTCGAGCGACACCTACATCGAGAAGGACTCGTCGATCAACGACGAGATCGACAAGCTGCGCCACAGCGCGACGCACTCGTTGCTGACGCGCAAAGACGTGCTCGTGGTGGCGAGCGTCTCGTGCATCTACGGCCTCGGCTCGCCCGAGACCTACGGCTCGATGCTGGCATTCGTGGAAGTGGGGCAGCGCATCGAGCGCGACGACCTGCTGCGCCGCCTGGTCGACATGCTCTACACGCGCAACGACCACGACTTCCAGCGCGGCAGCTTCCGCGTGCGCGGCGACGTGATCGAGGTCATCCCGCAGTACGAGAGCGAGCGCGGCGTGCGCATCGAGCTGTTCGGCAACGAGGTGGAGTCGATCGCCGAGATCGACCCGCTGCGCGGCAAGGTGTTAGGCCGACCGAAGCGCACCGTGATCTACCCCGCGAGCCACTACGTCTCGACGCAAGAGCGCATCAAGAAGGCGGTCGCGGGGATCCGCGACGAGCTCGCTGAGCGGCTCCGCCAATTCCGCGAGCAGGGCAAGCTCCTCGAAGCGCAGCGCCTCGAGCAGCGCACGATGTTCGACCTCGAGTCGCTCGAGGAGATGGGCTTCTGCCCCGGCGTCGAGAACTACTCGCGCTGGCTCGACGGCCGCAGCGCCGGCGAGACGCCGTACACGCTCTACGACTACTTCTCCAGCGAAGGGCTCGTGTTCCTCGACGAGTGCCACGTCTCGGTGCCGCAGATCGGCGCGATGTTCCGCGGCGACCGCGCGCGCAAGGAGACGCTCGTGGAGTACGGCTTCCGCCTGCCCAGCGCGCTCGACAATCGCCCCTTGCGCTTCGACGAGTGGGAGGCGCGCGCGAAGACGCGCATCTACGTGAGTGCGACGCCCGCCGAATACGAGCTCACGAAGTGCCACGGCGTGGTGGTCGAGCAGATCATCCGCCCCACGGGCCTCGTCGATCCGCAGGTGGAGATCCGCAAAGCGACCGGGCAGGTCGACGACTTGTTGGGCGAGATTCGCGCGCGCGTGGCGCGCGGCGACCGCGTGCTCGTGACGACGCTGACCAAGCGCATGGCCGAGCAGCTGACCGAGTACTACGCCGAGCACGGCGTGAAGGTCCGCTACCTGCATAGCGACATCCAGACGATCGAGCGCACCGAGATCATCCGCGAGCTGCGCGAGGGCGTGTTCGACGTGCTGGTGGGGATCAACTTGTTACGGGAAGGCCTCGACATCCCCGAGGTGTCGCTCGTGGCGATCCTCGACGCGGACAAAGAGGGCTTCCTGCGCTCGACGCGCTCCCTGATCCAGACGATCGGCCGCGCCGCGCGCAACGTGAACGGCACCGTGATCCTGTACGCCGACAAGGAGACCGACTCGATCCGTGAGACCCTCGCGGAGACGAATCGCCGGCGCGACGCGCAGCTCGCCTACAACGCGGAGCACGGCATCACGCCGAAGAGCGTGGTGAAGAAGATCGCGAGCCTGCGCGACTCGATCTGGGAGCAGGACTACGTGACGGTGCCGACGCGCGCGGAGAAGAAGAAGCGCGAAGCGGATGTGCCGTGGCACGAGTTGCCGCTGGTGATCGCGGCGCTGAAGCGGGAGATGAAGGAAGCGGCTGGGAAGCTCGAGTACGAGCGGGCGGCGGAGATACGGGATCGAGTGAAGCAGCTCGAGGCGGAGCGGCTGGCGCGGACCTGAGTTGTTGGGGGGGGGTCGCGTCGCTCGTTCGGGGCACCGCCGCGCCTGCTCTTGCTTCTGCGTTCGCTCGTGCCCCTTACGGGGAGAGTGCGGATCGGTCGGCGTTGAGCCGACCGATCCGCAACGCTGCGCGCGTGTTGGTTGCTAGGAGGCGAGCGGCGCTGCGGCGCAATCGCAGGAGGCGGATTGCAGGAGGCTTGCTCGGAGTGATCTCTTCTCTCGCGAACCGCGCGCTTCTGCGACGTCGGCGGAGAGAATCGCGGCGAGGCGGCGCTCGGCGGGCTCGGTCACGGGCGGAAGTGAAGGCGCGAATCCCGCATGAGTCAACGCGGGCCTCAGGCAAGCTCTCGTCGTCGGAGGTTTTCATGCGTCCCACCAAGTCCACTTCGCTCTTCACCCGCATCGCGAAAGCGACTTCGCGCGCGACGGGGCGTCCGCTCGCGTTCAGCCTCGCGGTCAGCGTGATCGCGCTCTGGCTCGTGACCGGCCCGCTGTTCGCGTACAGCGACACCTGGCAGCTCGCGATCAACACGGGCACCACGATCGTCACGTTCCTGATGGTGTTCTTGATTCAGGCGACGCAGAACCGCGACTCCGAGGCGATCCAGATCAAGCTCGACGAGCTGCTGCGCGCGACGCGCGGCGCGCACAACGCGCTGCTCGACCTGGAGGAGCTCGAGGAGCACGAGCTGGAACAGATTCGCGCGGCCTACGTCGGGCTCGCGCGCCGGGCACGCGTGGAGCTCTCCCGCGGCGGGAGCGACACGGACACACCCGAGGCGCGCTGAAGCGATTTGCCTTGCAGCGCGCGCGAGCGCTGGGCAACTTGCGCGCCCAACAAGTCCGGGGGGCTCGCGATGCGGCTCGAATACTCGTTCGCGCTCGATCAGGTCGAGGTGCCGCGCTTCTCGGTGGAGGCGGTCGAGGGCATCGGCAAAGTCTTCACGCTCGCGGTCACGGTGCTGAACGTGCTGTCGTCGCGCGCGCAGGTCGACCTCGTCTTCCACGGCCTGAACCCCGACGACCCCGGCCGCAAGATCGAGGCCTTCAAGAAGATCGTGGACAGCGCGGAGTCGGGCTTCCAGCTCCAGTACGGAATGGGGCAGGGCGGCTCGGTGCCGGGCTCTTCCTCTTACTACCAGTGGGTCAAGCTGCGCAGGCTCAAGTGAGATATTCTCGCGCGCGGCGGAACTGCACGCGCGGGCTCGGTTTCGGTCGCGGCGCAATCGTGGAATGAGGCTCGCGTGATCCAGGCGAAGGGCATCGTCAAGCGGTACGGGGATTTCGTCGCGGTGGGCGGCGTCTCTTTCGAGATCGGCGCGGGCGAAGTGGTCGGCTTCCTCGGCCCGAACGGCGCGGGCAAGACCACGACGATGCGCATCCTCACGGGCTTCCTCCCGGCGAGCGACGGCACCGCGCTGATCGACGGCCACGACATCTTCCACGAGCCGCTCGCTGCGCGCCGCGCGATCGGATACTTGCCCGAGACGCCGCCGCTCTATCCCGAGATGGACGTGCAGGGCTACCTCACGTTCGTCGCGAAGCTGAAGGACGTGCCGCGCGCGGGGCGCAAGCTGGCGGTCGAGCGCGCGATGGAGCGCTGCGGGCTAGCGGACGTGCGGCGCCGCGTGATCGGCGCGCTCTCGAAGGGCTACCGCCAGCGCGTCGGCATCGCGCAGGCCATCGTGCACGAGCCGAAGGTGCTGATCCTCGACGAGCCCACCGTCGGCCTCGATCCGATCCAGATCCAAGAGATTCGCGCTCTGCTCGCCTCGCTCGCGACCGACGCCGAGGGCAAGCACACGATCGTGCTCTCGACGCACATCCTCGCGGAGGTCGAGGCGATCTGTCGGCGCGTGATTCTCATCAACAACGGGCGCGTCGCACTCGATCAGCCGATCGCAGAAATCACCGCAGGCGGCGCGAGCCTCATGGAGGCGTTCACGCGCGCCACGCAGCGCGAGGAGCCCGCGCCGGCCGCGCCGCCGAGCGAACCGCCGCAGGCCGAGGCGACGCCGTGAGACACACCCTCGCCATCGCCGGCCGCGAGCTGCGCTCGTACTTCGTGTCGCCCGTCGCGTACGCGGTGCTCTCGCTGTGGGCGGTGATCGCGGGCTTCTTCTTCGTCGCGCTGATCGCGTTCTACGCGCAGGCGCAGAGCTACCCCGACCCGCAGGTGCTGGAGCGCCTCAACCTGCACGAGCAGATCCTCGCGCCGCTGCTCCAGACGATGTGGATCGTGATGCTGTTCGTGGTGCCGGCGCTCACGATGGGCCTGTTCGCCAACGAGAAGACCAACGGCACGCAGGAGCTCTACCTCACCAGCCCGATCACGATCTGGGAGCTGGTGTTAGGGAAGTACCTCGCGACCGCCGCGATGGTGACGCTCTTGATCGCGGTGCTCTGCGGCTACGTGGGGCTGCTCTTCTACTACGGGAACCCCGGCCCCGAGCGCGCCCAGACCGCCGTCGCGATCGGCGGCTTCTGGGCGGTCGGACTCAGCTACGCCGCGGTCGGCGCGTTCTTCTCCTCGCTCACGCGCAGCCAGGTGATCGCCTTCATCCTCACCTTCGTCGTGCTGTTGATCCTGTTCCTGGTGGGCGACATCGCGGGCCAAGCCTCCGCCGCCGCCGCCGGGAGCAACGCCTTCGTCGAGCACGGCATGGCCGCGGTGAAGTGGCTCTCCTCGGCGCAGCACTTCGAGGAGCTGCTCGGCGGGCTCGTGAACACGCGCGCGCTCGCGTACTTCGCGTTCGTGATCGGCGCGTTCCTCGTCGTCACCAAGACCGCGATCGAATCCGTGAGGTGGCGCTAGCCATGAAGCGCTTCGCGAGCCTGTTCGGATGGATCGGCGCGGTCCTGATCGTGTTCGCCTTCGTGTCGGCGCTGGTCGAGACGCTTTCCAGTGGCGTGATCGTGCTCGACGCGGTGCTCGAGCAGTTTGCGTGGAGCATCGGCAACTTCGTCGTCGGCCTCGTGCTCGTGCTCGTCTCGATCGGCGCGAATCTCGACGGCGTGCGCGCGCGGCTGCGCTCGGGCGAGGCGCGGCGCGCGAGCAAGTACGGCACCAGCGCGATCCTCGGGATGCTGTTCACGATCGCGCTGCTCGGCATCGGCGCATACTTCGTCACGCAGAACGAGACGAAGTGGGACTTCACCGAGGCGAAGCTGCACTCGCTCTCGGAGCAGACCGTCACCACGATCACCGGGCTGAAGCAGCCGCTCGCGCTCACCGCGCTCTACAACTCGTTCGAGCACGCGCGGCTGAACGAGCTCCTCGCGAAGTACCAGGAACTGGCGCCGGATCGCGTCTCGATCGAGGTGTTCGATCCCAACAACAAGCCGGGCCGGCTGCGCGAGCTCGGCATCTCGAACGAGCGGCTCGCGAGCGGGCTGATCCACGTGAAGCTCGGCACGGAGACGACCGAGGTCACGGAGCCGACGGAAGAGGCGCTCACCAACGCGATCGTGAAGCTCACGCGCCGCAGCGCGAAGAAGGTCTACTTCTCGGTCGGGCACAACGAGCGCGCGATCGAGGGCGACGCTGCGAAGGACGGCGCGGGCATGAGCCAAGCCGTGGAGGCGCTCACGAACGAGGCGTTCGAGGTGAAGCCGCTCTTGCTCGCGTCGGGCGCCGAGGTGCCCGAGGACGCGCATGTGCTCGTGCTCGCGGGCCCGACGCGTCCGTACATCGAGGCGGAGCACGCCACGCTGCAGCGCTACCTCGAGCGCGGCGGCTCGCTGCTCGTGCTGATGGACCCGCGCGCGCAGACCGACCTGCGCGGCGATCTCGCGAAGTGGGGCGTCACGGTCGGCGACGACGTGGTGGTCGACATCGTGCAGGCGCTCTCGGGCAGCCCGTACACGCCGTTCGCGGCGCAGTACGGCGACCACCCGATCACGCGCGTGCTCGGCGACTTCACGCTCTACGCCGCCGTCAGCAGCGTGAAGCCCGCGAGCGAAGGCAACGGGCTCGAGACGATCGTGACGACGGGCGAGCAGAGCTGGGCCGAGACCGACTTCGCGAGCCTGCAGAGCCAGGACCCACGGCCGGATCCGGAGAAGGAGATCGTCGGCACGGTTCCGATCGCAGTCGCCGGAGAAGCCGTCGTAACTCCCGCGGAAGGCAAACAGCGCGGCAAGCTCGTCGTGTTCGGCGACTCGGACTTCGCGACGAATCAGTGGATCGGGCAGTTCCGCAACCGCGACATCTTCCTCAACAGCGTGAACTGGCTGCTCGGCGAGCCCGAGGGCATCACGATTCGCCCGCGCCGGCCCGGGGCGAGCCAGCTCGCGGTCACCGACGACACACTGCGCAGCATCCGCACCGCGGCGCTGTTCGTGGTGCCCGAAGGGATCGCCGTGCTCGGCGTGATCGCGTGGTGGCGCCGGCGCCGCGCGCCGGGACGCTGACGTCGTAGGTTCCGCCATGAAGCCTTCCCGCACGTTGTTACTGGCTCTGCTCGTCGCGCTGGCGGGCAGCGCGCTCTGGTGGTTCGAGCTGCGGGAAGACGCGAAGCCCGAGGGCGATGCCGCGCAGACCGAGGTGTTCCCCGGCGTCGAGCAGGACGCGATCGAGTGGGTCGAGCTCGCGCAGCCGGACGGCGGCGTCGTGCGGCTCGAGAAGCGCGGCGAGAAGTGGCGCATCGCGAAGCCGATCGACTTCGCGGCCGACGAGTTCGCCGCGGGCGGCATCGCCTCCGCTCTCGCCGATCTCGCGAGCAGCACCGTGTTCGATCCCGCGGCCGAGGACGCCGCGCTGCACCCCGAGCCGCTGGGCAGCTACGGCCTCACGCGCGAGCCGCGCGTGCGCTTCGCCGCGGGCGGGAAGACTTACGCGCTGCGCCTCGGCGACCCAACCCCCGTCGCGGGCAACACCTACGTCGCTGCGGAGGGCGACGCGCGCGTGTTCGTGGTGCCGCAGTGGCAGACGAATTCGCTCACCAAGACGCTGCAGGAGCTGCGCGAGACGCGGCTCTTCGACTTCGAGCGCGAGAAGGTGACGAAGATCGCGCTCACGTGGGCGGGCGGCGCCGCGACGCTCGAGAAGAAGGGCGACGACTGGCGCCTCGCGGCGCCGCTCGAGGACGCCGCGGACGACATCGCGGTGCAGTCGCTGATCAGCGACCTCCAGGGTCTCCGCGCGGAGGAGTTCCTCGACGCGCCGCCGCCCGACGCCGAGCTCGGCTTCGCGGCGCCGCAGTACCGCGCCGAGCTGACCCTCGAAGGCGGCGCGAGCTATGCGCTCACGCTCGGCGCCGCGCGCGAGGGCTCGCGCGTCGCCGCGCGCAGCGGTGCGAGCGGCGCGGTGGAAGTCGAAGGCTCCGTTCTCGAGCGGCTCCCGAAGAGCGTGACCGCGCTGCGCGACAAGACGCTCGGCTTCTTCGCGACGGGCGACGCGAAGGCTTTCACGCTGAAGTTCAGCGGCGAGGAGTCGCTCGTCGTGACAGGCACGAACGGCGCGGACGGTTGGAAGGCCACGCCGCCGATGGCTCCGGGCGCCGCGAGCGCGCTCGTCGCGGAGATCGCGTCGCTCAGCGGGGAGAGCATCGCTGCCGAGTCGTTAGGCGAAGCGGAGCTCGCCGCGTTCGGCCTCGCGCCCGCGCGCGCGCAGCTCGTCGTGCGCGGCGAAGGGGAGGGCGATGTGGCGCCCGTGCTCGCCGACGTGCGCCTCGGCGTGCTGCGCGCCGGCTCCGGGCTGGCGGCGATGCGCGCAGATCGCAGCGTCGTCTACTGGGTCGCCGAATCGCGCGCGAGCGCGCTGCCGCAGAGCGCCGCGCAATTCCGCGCGAGCTTCGCGGAAAAGGTGGAGCCGGCGCCTCCCGAATGAGCGCGCGGAACGAGTCGCTCGCGCGGCTCAGCCGCCGAAGATGCCGGCGCGCGCGGCTTCGAGGGCGTCGCGCAGTCGCGTGAGCCCGTCTGCGCCGAGCGGCGCGCGGAAGATCTCGCCGCGGCTCGCACGCAGGTAGCGCTCGCCTTTGCCCGCGCGCGTGCGGTAGCCGAAGCCGAAGCCGTCGGGCGTGAAGTACTCGACGTCGGTGGCGTTGCGCGCGCCCGAGGCGATCACTTCCTCGATCACGCTGATCGTGCGCGTGAGTCCGTCGACATCGCGCGGCTCGAGATAGAACCTGCGCTCCTTCTCCGGGATCTCCGGCCGATTCACGGTGAGGCGAATGCCGAACAGGCGCTTCTCCTCGAAGCCCGGCTCGAACACGCCGAGCGACTCGATCTCGAGCGCGCCGCCGCCCACGAACGGGATCGGGGGCTGCGCCGCGTGGCGCACCACGACGACGCGGTCGGGCGTGTGCTCGATCATCTGGCGCAGCGGGTGCATCTGCACCGTGGGCGGCGCCGGGTAGGGCGTCAGCGCCATCGGCTGGCCCTGGGGCGTGTAGACGAGGATCTGCAGCGGCGGCTGAGGCGTCGCGCTGCCCGGTGCGGCGCCGGGGGATTGCGCCGCCGCTGCCGCCGCGATGCCGAGCCCGCAGAGCGAAGTGATCAGGCCGCGCATCGCCGAGTCCTCGTTGTCAGGTCTTGGCCGCCGCGAGCCCCGCCAGCATTGCGGCGTGCAGCGCGCCGTTCGACGCCAGCACACTCGCTCCGCTGCGGAACTCGCCTCCGCCCACCGTATCTGTGACCCGCCCGCCCGCCTCGGTGACGATCAGCGTCCCCGCCGCCACGTCCCAAGGTTTCAGCTTGAACTCCCAGTAGGCGTCGAAGCGTCCCCCGGCGACGTAGCAGAGGTCGAGCGCGGCGCTGCCGTCGCGCCGCACCTCGCGCGCGTTCTTCAGGAGCGCGCGGAACTCGCGCGTGTTGTCGTCCTCGGTGATGGCCTTGTCGTAGGCGAAGCCCGTGGAGACGAGCGCGCGCCGCAGGTCGGCCTCGCGCGACACCGAAATGCGTCGCCCGTTGCGGAAGGCGCCGCCGCTGCGAACGGCGTGATAGAGCTCGTCGAGCAGCGGGTCGTAGACGACCCCACACGCCTGCGCACCCTCGCGCTCGACGCCGATCGAGACGGCGAAGCGCGGGTAGCCGTGCGCGTAGTTCGTGGTGCCGTCGAGCGGATCGATCACCCAGCGATACGTCGCGCCCGGCTTCTCCGTGCCGCCGCCTTCCTCCGCGAGCACCGAGTCGTGGGGGCGCTCCTCGGCGAGCGCGGCGACGAGATGCGCCTCGCAGGCGCGGTCGACCTCGGTGACGAGATCGTTCGGCTGGCTCTTGGAGTCGATCGTGCGAACGGCCTCGTAGCTCGCGCGCTGAATCGCGCCCGCCTCGCGCGCGAGGCGCGTCGCGAGCCCCAACAAGCGCTCGAGCTCGCTCGCCGCGCTCACGACGGGAGCCCGAACAGCGCGCGCGCATTCGCCGCGGTCGCGTGCGCGATCTCCTCGAGCGGCCGCTGCTGTGCGAGCGCGAGCGCGGCGCCCACGCGCGCCACGTTCGCCGGCTCGTTGCGGCGCCCGCGCAGGCCCTCGGGCGCGAGCAGCGGCGCGTCGGTCTCGACCAGCACGTGGTCGAGCGGCAACGCCGCCGCGACGTCGCGCAGCCCGCGGTCTTTCTTGAACGTGAGAATCCCGGAGAACGAGATCAGCAGGTTCGCGTCGATCGCGCGGCGCGCGAAAGCGAGATCGTGCGTGTAGCAGTGCAGGACACCGCGCACTTCGCCGCGACCTTCGGCCCGCCAGATGTCGAGCAGCTCCTCATAGGCGTCACTCGTGCGGTCGCGCACGTGGATCGAGACCGGGAGCCGCAGCTCGCGCGCGAGCGCGACGTGCCATGCGAACACCTCGCGCTGCTCGGCGCGCGGCGAGTGCTCGTACCAGTAGTCGAGCCCGCACTCGCCGACCGCGACGACGCGCGGCGCGGTGAGCCACGCGCGCAGCTGCTGTTTGCCCGCGTCGTCGAGCTGCCGCGCATCGTGCGGGTGCACGCCCACCGTCGCGAACACGCGCGCGTCGCGCGCCGCAAGCTCGACCGCGCGCGCATTGTGCGCGACGCCGTAGCCCGCGCCGATCGCGATGAGGGTGTCGACGCTGCCCGCTGCCGCGCGCGCGATCACGCCGGCCTGGTCGCCGCCGAACTCGTCGGCGGTCACGTGACAGTGCGAGTCGATCCACATCGCCGCGCCAACTTCTTGTCAGGCCGCGGGCGCGGGCGGCGCAAGGCGCGGGAAGAGCGGGGCGCCCTTGGCGATGGGCGTGCCGGGCGCGACTGCGCGCACGTGCTCGGGGAGGAGCTCGCTCAGGCTTGGGTAATCCGTGGGCTCCGAAGCCCCGAGGCGCGAGAGGATCTCCCGCGACGCATTCGGCAGGAATGGAGCAAGCAGCCGCCCGAGTCGATGCAGCGCCTGGCACGACCAGTAGAGACAGGTCCGTACCGCACCCTCCGAGCCCGGCACCCTTGCCGCCTTCCAGGGAGCGCATTCGTCGATGTATCGGTTTGCTGCCGTCGAGAGCTCCACGATCGCTTCGAGGGCGAGGTGGAATCGGACATCGCCGTCCCACGCGGCGAGCACGCCGAGCGCTTTCCGCCATGCGGAGTCGAGAGCGGCCGGTTCGACCCGCGAGTCGGGCTCTGGCACTTTCGCTGCGCAGTTCTTCTCCACCAGATTCAGCGTGCGGCTCAGCAGGTTGCCGAGGTTGTTCGCGAGGTCTGCGTTCACGCGCTCGACCAGCGCTTCTTCCGTGAAGTTCGCGTCGTTGCCGAAGCTCATCTCGCGCAAGAGGAAGTAACGCGCCTGCTCGAAGCCGTAGCGGTCCCGTAACAGCTTAGGCGCGATCATGTTGCCGAGGCTCTTCGAGACCTTGCGCGCATCGACGTTCCAATAGCCGTGCACGTTCAGGTGCTTCGGCGGCGCGAGGCCGATGGCTCGCAGCATGATCGGCCAGAAGATCGCGTGCGGCTTCAAGATGTCCTTCGCGATCAAGTGCTCGGCCGCGGCCCAGCGCGCGTCGAACTCGCCGGATTGCGCGTCGATCGCCTTCTCGCCGTCGAAGCCCGCGCCGGTCAAGTAGGTGATCAGGGCGTCGAACCACACGTAACACACGTGGTCGCGATCGAAGGGCAGCTCGATGCCCCAGTCGAGCCGCGTCTTCGGGCGCGAGATCGAGAGATCGCCGAGGCCGCTCGCGTCGCGCAGCATGCCGAGCACTTCGTTGCGGTAGCGCTCGGGGCGAATGAAGTCCGGGTGTGCGTCGATGTGCGCGCGCAGCCAGTCGAAGGCGCGGCTCATCAGGAAGAAGTAGTTCGTCTCGTTGCGGCGCTCGGGCTTGCGCTCGTGATCGGGGCAAACGCCATTCACGAGGTCGCGCTCGGTCACGAAGCGCTCGCAGCCGACGCAGTAGTCGCCCGCGTACGTGCGCAGCTCGATCCAGCCCGCATCGTGGACGCGCTGGAGGAGCGCCTGCACGTTGCGCACGTGGCGCTCGCTGGTGGTGCGCACGAACGCGCTGGGGTGGATGCCGAGATCGTTCCAGGCCGCGACGAACAGCGGCGAGATGCGATCGACGAGTTGGCGCGGCGTCTCGCCGTTCTTGGCGGCGACCTCGACCATCTTCTCGCCGTGCTCGTCCGTGCCCGACACGGAGAACGCGGTGCGGCCGTGCAGGCGGTGCCAGCGCACGAGCGTGTCGGCGAGGATCGTCGTGTAGGTGTGGCCGATGTGCGGCGCGCCGTTGGCGTAATAGATCGGCGCGGTGACGAAGTAGTGGCCGCTCACGAGAGGGCCTCCCGCAGCGAGAGCAGCGCGCGCTCGGCGACCATCTGCGGGTTCGCGTTGCGCTGCGCCAGCGCCTTGCGGCACTCCGACAGCTCGCCGAACGCGCCGAGCGCGCCGCGCACGTCGCGGCCTTCGCCGGCGCCGCGCGCGATCTCCTCGTGCAGCCACGCCGCGCCCACGCCCAACAGCTCGCCCACCTTCGCGGCCGCGATCGCGCGCGGGCCGCGGAACTCCTCCGCCCAGTCGAGCAGCGCGGGCAGCGGCATGCGGCCCGCGTCCGCGAGCCGCGCCGCGAGCTCGCGCACTTCCTCGGGCGCCTCCGGGCTCGCGGGGCTGGGCGCGCGCTCGAAGGGAAAGTCGACGCGCAGGCAGCGCGAGCGCACGGTCGCGAGCAGCCCGGCCGGGCTCGCGCACACCAGCACGAAGGTCGTGCGCGGCGGCGGCTCCTCGATCGTGCGCAGCAGGCCGTTCTGCGCTTCTTGGTTCAGCCACTCCGCGTCTGCGATCACGGCGGCGCGCCGCCCGCCGCTCGTGCCCTTCAGGCGAAACACATGCTGGAGCTCGCGCACCTGTTTGATCGTGACGCGCGTCTTCTCTTCCCCGCGCTCGACCCATAACAAGTCGGGGTGGTCGCCGACGTGGCGATAGAGCGGGCCGCTCTTGCCGTCGCCGTCGAGCGCGACCGGCGGCTCGCTGCCGCGCGAACGCCGGCACGCGGGGCAGGCTTCGCACGGCAGCTCACCGGCGGCGTCGCCCGCGCACGCGAGCGCGCGGACGAACCACTCGGCCGCGCGGCGCGGCGCCTCGCCGGGGCCCGCGAACAGGTAGGCCCCGTGCACGCGGCCCGCGCGTAGCGCGGATAGCAGTTTTTCGCGGGCATCCATGGTGGCGCGGCAGTCTACGGAGCGATCTCTCGAATTCCACGCGCGCAGGCGGCCCACCTGCCTCAAGTCCGCCGACGGCGAGGCCGATTCGTGCCGAATCTCGGAGGCACCCATGGCCTTTGGCCGCCGTACGACTGACTCGCAACCGCAAACGTCCACGGGCGCTGATCTCGGCGCGCTCACCGCGTTCATCGATCAGGGCTCTTCGTTCGAGGGCAAGCTCTCGTTCAAGGACACGGTGCGGATCGACGGCCACTTCGCGGGGGAGATCTCGAGCGAGAACACGCTCGTGGTCGGCGAGACCGGGATCATCGAGGCGAACGTGCGCTCTCAGATCGTGATCATCAGCGGCACCGTGGCGGGCGACATTGTCGCGGGCAAGAAGATCGTGATGCACAAGACCGGCCGGGTGGACGGCAACGTGTCGACGCCGAGTCTGGTGATGGAAGACGGCGCCGTGCTGAACGGGCAGCTGAAGATGTCGGACAAGAAGGCGAGCCTCACGTCCGCCGCGAGCCCGCAGCCGCCGAAGCCGCCGATCGGCTGACGCGAGCGCCAGTGGCCGTCGTGATGCGATCCGGCCGGGCCGAATTGCATCACGCGTGAGACATTTCGGCCCGGCCGGAATGTCGCGCTCGCTAGGGCTCGAACCGCCAGCTGCGCGCTTCGAGCGCGACCGCGACGTGGTCGAAGCGCTCGCGCACGTCGAGGCCCGCGATCTGTGCGCGGCGCTCGGGGCGGAACAGCGCGGGCGCGGGGGAGAGCGAGCCGATCGCGGCTTCGCCGGCGCGCAGCGCGAGGTACGCCTCGGCGTCGCAGCGCGGGCACTCCGCGCGCACGCTGTTCGCGGGTGCGAGCTTCGCGTCGGCGCGATCGAGCCAGCTCGCGAGCGGGCTCGCGCCGCCGCAGTGCGGGCACGGCAGCGAGGTCACGCGGGCGCTCGCAGGGCGTAGACGACGTCGCCCGGGCGCGCGCGTTGTGGCAGCGCGAGGCTCGCGGCGCCGGGCTCAGCGCGGGCGACTCCCGCGCGGTTCACGCGCAGCGAGGTAGCGATCGCGAGGAAGTCGCTCGTCGCGCCGCGCACGTGCAGGCGTTCGCCAGCCTCGAGCGGCGCTTCGAGCGTGAGCTGCGCCACTCCACCGCGCGAGAACCAGTGCGCGACGACGCCGACGCGCACGGCCTCGCTCGCGAGCAGCGCGAGCGACTGCGCGAAGCCGCGTGACGGGGAGGGCGCGGCGGGCGCGGTCGCGAGTGACGGCTTCGCGGCATGCGTCTGCGCCCTCGGAGTGGGCGCGGCGAGCGTGGTGCGCTTTTGCGGAGATTGCGCCCGCGTCGGCTTCGCGGGCTTCTTCTTGGCGCGGCGCTTCGAAGATCCCTTGCGCGCGCGTTTGTTAGGGCGCGCGGCCGACTTCGCCTTCGCGCGCCGCGCAGGCTTGCGCCGAGTCTTCTTGCGCGCCGCCATCGCTCCCCCCGAAACGGGGCGCAGTCTACGAGGTCACGCCTCGGGTCGCGCGATGGTCGTCACCGGTACGAGCGCGGCGACCTCCGGGACCTCGGCCTTCACGTACGGCTCGAGCGCCAGCCGCAGCGTCGCGGCCTGCGCGGGGCAGGTCGCGCAGGCGCCCTGAAACTCGATGCGCGCGGTGCCTTCCTCCGAGACTTCGAGCAGCTCGACGTTGCCGCCATCGGCGATCAGCGCCGGCCGCAGGCGGTCGAGCGCAAGCTCGATCTTGCTGCGCAGGGGTCGCACGAACTCGGAGGTCATGACCGCGCTTCGGCCGCCGCGCGCGGGGGCTTGAGCGCGCTCGCCGCCGACTCGCGGCCTGGGTACGTTGCCGCGCCATGCAGGTCATGGTTCGCCTCTTCGGGTCGCTGCGAGAAGCCACGGGCGCGAAGGAGCTCGCGGTCTCGCTCGACGCCGGCGCGCGCGTGGCCGAGCTGTTTGCGCTGCTCGCCGCCGACCACGCGGCGTTCGAGAAGCTCGGTGCGAAGCTGCGCGTTGCGGTGAACCAGAACGTGGTAGGCTTCGAGCACGCGCTCGCGGACGGGGACGAGGTCGCGTTCTTGCCCCCGGTTTCGGGCGGGAGCGAGCCCAAGCGCTGCTGGATCTCCGACCAGCCGCTCGATACCGGCGCGGTCGTGAACCGTGTGCTCGGCCCCGACACCGGCGGCATCGTCACGTTCGTCGGCACCGTGCGCGACGCCTCGCGCGGCCACTCGATCCGTCACCTCGAGTACGAGGCCTACCCCGAGATGGCCGAGCGCGAGATGGAGAAGATCTGCGACGAGGCCGCGCAGCAGTGGGGCGCGCGCGTCGCGGTCGCGCACCGCGTCGGCCACTTGCCGATCGGAGAAATCGCGGTGGTGGTCGCCGCCGCGGCGAAACACCGCGCCGAGGCGTTCGCCGCATGCCGCTACACGATCGACGTGCTGAAGCAGCGCGTGCCGATCTGGAAGAAAGAGTTCGCGGAGAGCGGTGAGTACTGGGTCGAGGATCACGCCTGAGCACGGCTCCCAAGCACTCGCCCGCCGCGGCGCAGCATCACGCGAGCGCGCCGAAGAGCGTCGGCTGCGCAGTGATTACGGTGAGCGATACGCGCACGCCGGAGACCGACAGCGGGGGCGATCTGCTCGCGCAGCTGATCGCCGGCGCGGGGCACGCCGTCGTGTCGCGCGAGATCGTGCGCGACGACGTCGAGGCGATTCGCGGCGCGCTCCAGCGCGCGCTCGCGACCGAGGCGTGCCGCGCCGTGATGCTCACCGGCGGCACCGGGACTTCGCCGCGCGACGTCACGCCCGAGGCCGTGCGCCCGCTGCTCGAGCGCGAGCTGCCGGGCTTCGGCGAGCTGTTCCGCATGCTCTCGTTCCAGGAGATCGGCCCCGCGGCGATGCTGTCGCGCGCGTTTGCGGGCTCGCGCAGCGGCAAGGTCGTGTTCGGGCTCCCGGGGTCGCCCGCGGCGATTCGACTCGCCATGGAGCGCCTCGCACTGCCGGAGCTCGGTCATCTGGTCGGCGAGGCGACGAAGCGCATGGGGCAACACGCGCACAAGCACTGAATCCACGGCGCGCCGCACGCGGCGAATTCTGCACGGACGCTGCGCGACTTCCGCGACGAGTGCCGTCGATCTGCTGCCCCGCTGCGCGCCGGCTACACGTCGCTTCCGCGGCACGCAGCGGCACCTACACGCGTGACTGTCTCGCGGCGTCGCTTCTCGTCTGCGCTGCGCTCTACCGCCCACGGCGTCTGCGCGCTTGCGGCACTCGTGTGCCTCACGCCTGCGGAGATTCGCGTGTGGGTGGACGAGCGGGGCGTCATGCACGCCACGAACGACAACGCGCCCGCGAGTGCACGCGCGGTCAGCGAAGCCCGCGAGCTGTGGGCGGGGACGCGCGCTGCGCCGCCGCTTCCGCCCGAGCGCGGCGCGAGCAGCTCCGAGGACGACCGCGCCTACCGAGCAGTGCGCGAGGCGCTCGTCGATCTCCGGCGGGGCGACACGCAGCTTGCGGTGGCGCGCCTGCACGAGGTGTTACGGCGCGACGCGGGTCGCCCCGAGGCGCACTTTTACCTCGCCCTGATCCAGAGCCGCCGCGGGCATCTCGACGCCGCCGAGGCGCATCTGCGCGCGTTCCTCTCCGTCGCGGGCGAGGACTACGACGCGTGGCGCGCGTCTGCGCGCCGGCGCTTGGCGCAGCTCGACGACGAGCGCCGCCTACAGGCGCTGCAGGGCGAGCGCGAGCCGCGCTTCGTCGCGCTGAGGCATCCCGACTTCGCGATCGACGCCGACACGTCGCTGCTCGAGGCGGGCGGCGCCGCGTACGGCGCCACCGTCGCGCGCATCCTCGACGACACGCGCGCGCACGTCGGCGCCGCGCTCGGGCTCGCTCCAGCGGATCCGCTCGGCGTCGTGCTCTACGGCCGTGCGAACTACGCGCGCGCGCACGCGCATCGCTTCTCGTTCCAGACCGTGGGCTTCTTCGATGGCCGGATTCACGTCGTCTCGGCGGCGCACCCCGGCGGAGAGCTTCGCGGACTGCTCGTGCACGAGTACACGCACGCGCTGTTCAAGCTTCAAACCGGCGGCGACGGGCCGTACTGGCTCAACGAGGGGCTCGCGGAGTGGCTCGAGCGCACTGCGCTGAAGCGCCCCGCGCTCTCGCGCGCGGAAGAGACACAGCTGCGCAGCGCGATCGCAGACGACGCGTGGCTCTCGCTGCGCCGCATCGCGCCGAGCTTCAGCGGGCTCAGCGACCGCGAGGCGCGGCTCGCCTACGCGATCTCGACCGCGACGGCGGACTGGCTCGTGCGCCACACCAGCGCGCCGGCGCGCGCCGAGTTGTTACGGAGCCTCGGCCGCGGCGTGGGCATCGACGCAGCGCTGCGCGAAGCGTGCGGTCACGACACGGACGGCGTGGACGCGGCGGTGCGCCGCGAGCTGACGGCCGGCCGCGTCGCAGCCGCGAAGGCTCACTGAGCCGCGTTCGCCTCGTCGAGCAGGCGCGACGCTTCGAGAATGATCTCGGTGACGGACATCTCGAAGCTCTGCTCCGGCGGCGGGCTGCCCGGCGTGAACTCGAAACGGCCCGCTTCGATCTGGGCGAGCTCGAAGGCGGCCTCGATGCCGCGCTGCTTCGAGGCCTCGGCGTGCACGACCCGGCCGCTCACCAGCCACATCGCGCACTCGCCGGCCGCGCTCTCCACTGCAAGACAGCCGCTCTGGCCACCCATCTCCAGCATTTGCAGCACGGCAAAGAGCGGAATCTTCGCGAGATCGCCGCGCAGCGCGGACGCCTGCGGTGCGGGCGCAGGATCGAAGGAGACGACCGTGCGGTCCGCGGGCGCGCTGGTCTGCGCGTAGCTCGCGTCGATGCGGCAGAACGTGACGCTGATGCCGCCGACCTCGATGCGATCGCCGGGATCGAGCGAGCGCTCGCCCTCGATCTTGGCGCCGTTCACCAGCGTGCCGTTCGTGCTGCCGAGATCGCGCACCAGCACCGCGCCATCGCGCCAGATCACGGCGGCGTGCCGCCGCGAGGCGGCGACGGCGGGAACCCGCAGCTCGCACTCGACGCTGCGGCCGATCACGACTTCACGACCGGGCTCGAGCCGCAGCGGAAGCTGCGGGGGGACGAAGAGCATCGGGGCGTCGGCGGCCATGCCTCGGTTTTCGGCGCGCGCGCGGCGCGGGTTGAGAGCGGCTTACCGCTCGATGCGCACCGAATCCCCGATCGCGAGGCCCCAGCGCTTGGCCTGCCCCGCGCGCACTTCGAGCACGATGTCGCACGGCACCGGCGAGGCGTAGCGCGGCAGCACCATCAACATGCGCGGCGGCGGCGGAAGGTTCTCGGACATGCCCACGATCTGGCCATCGCGGACCCAGAGGATGTCGATCGCGAAGTTCATCTCCTTCATCCAGAAGGATTGGATCTTCTGCGTCGGGAAGAGGAAGAGCATGCCCTCGTGCTCGCCGAGGTCGGCGCGGCCCGACAGCCCGCGTTCGCGCAGCGCGGGCGTTTCGACCACGTCGACCGCGACACGGATGCGCTCGTCGAGCACGACCTCGGGGCGTTTTTCGGCCGCGACTGCGGCGGCGCCGAGGTGGAGCGCGAGCAGGGCGGCGAGCGCACGGCGCACGAGTGCGGTCATCGAATCGCGAACTCCGTGAGGCCTTCCGCGGGCTCGTCCACCACGTCCACGCTGCGCACCTCCGCGAAGCGCGGGCCGCGGCGGCAGAATGCGATCAGCGCTTCCACGGCGGCGGCGTCTCCCTCGAGCGCGGCTTCGACGGCGCCGTCCGCGCGGTTCTTCACCCAGCCCGCGACGCCGAGGCGCGTCGCCTGGGCGTGCGTCGAGGCGCGGAACGCGACGCCCTGGACGCGGCCCGTAACAACCACGCGCTTGCGGACGCTGGGCATCAGTCGTCGCTCGGCGCGTAGTAGTCGAAGTCGACGACCTTCTCCTTCAGGTAGTCGCGCAGGTCGTCGACGAGGCTCTTCTCGATCTGCCGGATGCGCTCGCGCGTGAGGCCCATCTCGTCGCCGAGCGCCTGCAGCGTGAGCGGCTCCTCGGCGAGGATGCGCGCCTGCATGACGCGCTGCTCGCGCGGCTTCAAGTTGTCCGCGAACGCCTTCACGTGGCCCCGGAACGTCTCGCGCAAGTCCTCGTCCGCGACCTGCGCCTCGACGCTCGGCTCGGGAGAAGCGACGAGGTCGCCGAAGCGCGCGCCGCCCTCGTCGTCGCCGATCGGCGCCTCCATCGAGAGGTCGCTCCCGCCGAGGCGCTGCTCCATCGACTCGACGTCGCCCTCGGTCACGTCGAGGCGCTCGGCGATCAGCTTCGACGTCGGCTCGAAGCCGAGCCGCTGTAGCTCGCGCTTCTCCTTGTTGAGGCGGAAGAAGAGCTTGCGCTCCGCGCGCGTCGAGCCGAGCCGCACGAGGCGAATGTTGTCGATCAGGTACTTGAGGATGAACGCGCGGATCCAGTACGCGGCGTAGGTGGCGAGCTTCACCTCCTGATAAGGGTCGAAGCGCTGCACCGCCTGAAGCAGGCCGAGGTTGCCCTCTTGAATGAGGTCGAGCGTGTTCGTCCACGCGCGCCGGTACTCCATCGCGATCTTCACCACGAGGCGCAGGTTCGCGAGCACGAGGCGGCGGCCCGCCTCGGGGTCGTGCGTCGAGACCCAGCGCAGCGCGAGCTCTTGCTCTTCCTCGCGCGAGATCGGCGGGTAGGCGCGCAGCTGCGCCATGTAGCGCGTGAGCGAGTCGACGCGGCCGAGCCCGGCCTCGTCGACCGGCGCCGGCAGAGCGGGCGCGGCCGGCACCGGCAGCATCGTCACTTCGCGTTCGAGCTCGTCGTCCGCCATCGCTTTCGCAACCTAATCGCGCGCTCGCAAGAAACCAAAACAAACGGGGCCGGGTCTCGCGACCCGGCCCCGCGTCAGCGTTGCGCTCGCCCGCGGTGCAGGCGGCGCGGTCCGCTTACTTGTGCAGCGAGCGGACGAAGGCGACCACGTCGTCGATTTCCTTCGCCGAGAGGTGGCCCCACGGCGCCATCGCCGGGTTGCCGCCGAACGGGGCCGCACCCTTCTGGACCACGAGCCGCAGGTCGGCGTCCTCGCCGGGCTTGCCGTTCTTGTCGGCGTCAAATCGGAACGCGCCGACCGAGAAGTCGCGCGGCGGCGGGTTCAGCGCCTTGCCGGCCGGGCCGTCGCCCTTGCCCGTCTGGCCGTGACACGTCCAGCACGTGCCCTTGCCCGTGTACACGAGCTTGCCAGCGGCGGCGTCGCCCGCGATCGCCGAGGCGGCGAAGCCGCCGCTGAGAACGAGTGCCAGGCCAGTCATCCAGAAACGCATCGCTTCGATTTCTCCTGCCAGTTCCCGCTCGCGCTGCGAGTCGGGTGGCGCATGTGGAAGTGGAGGGAGTTCCTGCTCGCGGGCCATCCCGCGCGACGCCGGCCCCCCATGGCCCGGCGCGAGATCGGACGCGCACGATAAGGAGTTATTCGACCAAGTCGACCCGAGATGCGGTGTACGACTTGCGCGAGAGCTGCCGGTTCTGGGCGAGGCGATGCGCCGCGCCGGAATTCGCCTCCCGGGGTGAGACCCCGAGCGGAACGACTCTCACTTCCAGCCGCGCAGCACCTCCACCACCGAGCGCACGCCGAAGCCCGTGGCGCCGAGCGGCTGCAGCGACGTGGTCTTGTCGGTGTCGCTGACCGGCGCGATGTCGAGGTGCGCCCACGGCGTCTCCCCGACGAAGTGCCACAGCATCGCGGCGGCGGTGATCGTGCCGCCGTGCGGGCCGCCGGTCTGCTTCACGTCGGCGATCTGGCCGCGCATGTGCTCCTTGTGCACGTCCCAGAGCGGCAGCTGCCAGTAGCGCTCCCCCGTGGTCTCGCCCGCGGCGAGGATCTTCCCGACCAGGCGCTGGTCGTTGCCGAGCACCGCGGCGCACCACGTGCCGACTGCGACGCCGCACGCGCCGGTGAGCGTCGCGAGGTCGATCATCGCGGCAGGCTCGTAGGTCGTGCGCGCGTGGTGCAGTACGTCGGCGAGCACGAGGCGGCCCTCGGCGTCGGTGTTGGCGATCGCGATCGTCTGGCCGGACAGCGTCGTGACGATGTCGTCGGGCCGGTAGGCCGTGCCGCTCGGCATGTTCTCCACCGCGCCGATCAGGCCCACGACGTGGAGCGGCAGCTTCAGCAGCGCCGCGGCGCGCAGTGCGCCGATCACGGCCGCGCCGCCCGACATGTCGTGCTTCATCTTCTCCATGCTCGCGGCGGGCTTCAGCGAGAGCCCGCCGGAGTCGAAGCACACGCCTTTGCCGATCACGCACAGCGTCGGCTTCTTGCGCGCGCCTTTCTTCGCGTTCTTCGGCGGCGCGCCGTGCTCGAGCACGATCAGGCGCGGCTCGTTCGCGCTGCCCTGCGCCACCGCGAGCATCGCGCCGAAGCCGCGCTTCTCGAGCTCCGCGCGCCCTAACACCTTGCACTCGAGGCCGACTTCCTTGGCGACGCGCTCCGCTTCCTTCGCGAGCTCCGCCGGCGGCAGCTTGTTCGGCGGCTCGTTCGAGAGCGCGCGCGCGAGGTTCTGGCTCTCACCGAGAATCACGCCCGTCGCAGCGCCCGCTGCGGCGGCGCGCTTGTCGGCGGCGCGCTGCACCACGAGCACGACGCTGTCGACGGCCTTCTTGTCTTTCTTCGCTGCGAGGTAGCGATCGAAGCGGTAGCTCCCGAGCAGCGCGCCTTCCGCAAGCGCCTGAAACGCCGCCGGCGGCTTGTGGCGGCGCGTATTCGGCGCGAGCACCGCCACCGTCGTGCCCTTGCGCGCTGCGCATTCGCGCACCGCGCTCGCCGCGAGGTCGCGCAGCGCGGCGAGCCCGAGCTTCGATTCAGCGCCGACGCCCACGAGCAGCACGCGCTTCGCCTTCGCGCGCTCGGGCGCGTGCAGCGTGAGCGACTCGCCCTTCTTGCCGGTGAAGTCTCCGCTGCGCACTGCGTCTGCGATGCGCCCGCCGAGCGCGTGGTCGAGCGCGGCAAGCTGCGCCGGCAGCTTCGCCTTCGCCGGATCGAGCTCCGCGAGCGGCACGGCGAGCACATCGGCGCTGAGCGTTTCGAGCGCCGCGGACTGAACGGTGATCTGCATCGCAAGAGTCTCCTTGGAGTGCGCCGAGCTACTTCGGCCGGGCACGCAAGATGCCCAAGAACCGCCGGTTGTCGCCCACGAATTGGTTGACGGTCAAAGGTCACTACCTAGACTCGCGCGGCTTTTTTCCTGGCCTTCTGCTTCGCAGTGCTGGGACGGTCTTTGGGGGGACGTCTCGCATGGATCTCGACGTATTCGCGCTCATCTTTCAGGCGTCGTGGCCCGTGAAGGCCGTGATCGCGCTGATGGTCGCGGCCTCCGTCTTCTCGTGGGGCGCGATCTTCTCCAAGTGGCGCGAGTTCAGCGCCGCCGAGAACGACACGGCGGGTTTCCTCGCGTCCTATCACCAAGGCGCGTTCGAGGACTGGGAGAAGGCGGCGAAGGACCACCCGCAGAGCCCGCTCTCGGCCGTGATGGCGGCGGGCGTGAACGAGCTGAAGCGGATCGCGCGCTACCGCGGCAAGGGCGAAGAGGGCTTCGACGCGAGCCAGCTGCGCGCGGTGAACAAGGCGATCAACTGGGCCGGCTCGCAGGAGGCGCTGCGCCTCGAGAATCGGCTCTCGTTCCTGGCCACGGTCGGCAGCGCCACGCCGTTCGTCGGCTTGTTCGGCACGGTGATCGGAATCATCAACGCATTCGCGGAGATCGGCATCACAGGCAATGCAGGGCTCGAGACCGTGGGCCCCGGCATCGCGGAGGCGCTGGTCGCCACCGCGATCGGCCTCTTCGCCGCGATCCCCGCGACCGTGGCCTACAACGCCTTCGTCGCCCGCCTGCGGGACCTCACCGCCGCGATCGATCTGTTCACGGTGGAACTACAGGACGACATCGCCCATCTCTCCGCCAGCGCCGGCCGCGCCGCCGCGGGCCCGCGCGCAGTGGAGCGCTGAACCGTGGCCGCCGGGCAACAAGGCAAGACGCACCGCGCGATGAGCGAGATCAACGTCACGCCCTTCGTGGACGTGATGCTCGTGCTGCTGATCATCTTCATGGTCACTGCGCCGATGATGCAGGGCGGCATCGATGTCGATCTCCCGAAGACCAACACCGAGAACATCCGGCTGAAGGAGCCCCCGCTCGTCATCACGATTCAGAAGGACGGCACGATTCACCTCGCGGATCAGAAGTTCCCGCTCGAAGAGCTCGAGGCGAAGCTCGCGGCGATTCTCGACGGCAACGCGAGCCAGGAAGTGTTCGTGCGCGGCGATGCCAAGGTGGAGTACGGCATCGTCGCGAAAGTGATGGCGAAGGCGCGCGCCGCAGGCGTCGAGAAGCTCGGCCTCGTCACGGAGCGCGAGTAGCGGCGCATGAGCGAGGTGCTGACGATCCTTGCGAACCGCGAGCGCGAGTGGCGCCGCTGGGTCGCGATCTCGGCGGCGCTGCACGTCGCGTTGTTATTGGGCTCGACGGTCGCGTTCGAGTTCTTTCCGCACGACCGCGAGCCACCGGCGGGCGACCCGTTCGTGCTCGTCACACCGCAAGAGCTCGCCGCGATGATGTCGCCCGAACGTCCGGCCGCCGCGCCCAAGCCCGCGCAGCCGAAGCCCGAGCCCGCAGTCCAGCCCGAACCCGAGCCGCCCACGCCGAAGCCCGAGGAAGTGATCATTCCCGAGGATGCGGCGCGAAAGCCGGTGAGGAAGAAGCCCGAGGTCGAGACCGAGCGCACCGAAACGCCTCCGAAGCCGCGGAACGATTCGCAAGCGCAGGTCGATCTGGACGACTTGCTCGCCGAGACGCGCATCGAGCAGGGCAGCATGCCGACGGGCCCGACGCGACAGGCGACTGCGCGCCCCGGAGCCGGCGGCACGGGTGATCCCGTCAGCCCAGAGATCGCGGCTTGGCAGAACCGCGTGCGCGCGCACGTGCGGCGCAAGATGGGCCTGCCGCCGGGGTTCCGCGGCAAGGGCCTCAAGATGCGCGTCGTCGTGACGCTCACCTCGAGCGGAGATCTGCTCGGCTACGAGGTCGACCGCGAGTCGGGCAATCCGTGGTTCGACGAGCAAGTCGAGCAGTACCTCGCGAAGGAATCCTCGCTGCCGCCTCCTCCGAACAACGGCGATTGGCCCCTCATCATCGACGGAGACCTCTGAGCGATGCGCAAGTTGTGTTGGCTCGTTTGTGTCGTGCTCGCGTCGGGGGTTTCCGCGGAGGAGCGCCCCGACACGGTCGTCGGCGGCGGAAAGTTCGCGCTCGACCGCGTCGCGGTGCAGCGCTTCTACGCGCGCACGCCGGAAGCGAGCGCGCTCGCGAGCGAGCTCAGCGCGGCGCTCGGCGGCGGCCTCGAGTTCTCGATGCGCTACGCGCTCGTCCCCGAGAGCGCCTTCCTCGACCCCGTGACGAGTCCCGCGGTCGACTCCGCGCCGGCGCCGCGCTGCAACAACTGGAAGCAGATCGGCGCGGACTACCTCGTGCAGGGCATGGTCGTCGTCACGCCCGAGGCGATGCGCGTCACGTACCGCGTGCACGATGTCGTGCGCTGCACCGCGAAGGTCGCCTCGAAACAGCGCACGGGGCGCCCGGAATCCGCGCGCCGGCTCGGCAAGTCGATCGCGGACGAGATCGTCGGCGCGCTGACGGGCGTGCCCGGCGTCGCGGACACGGAGGTCGCGTTCGTGTCGAGCCGCCCCGGCGCGAAAGAGATCTCGGTGATGGACGCGAACGGCGACAACCAGCGCGCCGTCACGCGCTTCGGGACGATCAGCACGTTCCCGAGCTGGGACCCCGACGCGACCGGGCTCGTGATGACGAGCTATCGCTACCGCAGCCGCCCGTGGCTCTACGTGATGCGTCGCGCGCCGCAGCCGTCGGGGCGCCTGTTCCAGTCGCTGCCGGATTCGACGCGCCTCTACCGCGGCGTCTACGACCCGAGCGGCACGCGCCTCGCGATCGTCGGCAGCGTCGACGGGGTGAGTGAGATCTTCGTCGCGAGCACGGCGGGCGGCGGGCTCAAGCGGCTCACCAAGGACCGCTACATCGACGTCGGCCCCGCCTGGTCGCCGGACGGCCGCCAGATCGCGTTCGTCTCGGACCGTACTGGCGCACCGCAGATCTACGTGATGGACGCAGACGGCTCGAACGTGCGGCGACTCACTTACGACGGCGCGTACAACACCTCGCCGAACTGGTCGCCCGACGGCGAGTGGATCGCGTTCGAGACGCGCATCAACAGCCAGTTCGACATCTGGAAGATCCGCCCCGAAGGCGGGCAGCCGATCCCCGTCGTGTCGAACCCGCGCAGCGACGAGCATCCGCACTGGTCTCCAGACGGCCGGCTGATTGCGTTCAGCTCGACGCGCTTTGGGCGGCCGGAGATCTTCGTGGCGAGCGGCGAGGTGGGCGACGTGCGCGAGCTGCCCGCGCGCCGCATCACCAAGCAAGGCAACTCGACGCATCCGGCCTGGGGCCCGCGTCGCGGAAAGTGAACGAGTGATTAGGGGGGCACGATGAAGACGATTCAACGCACGCCGCTGCTCGCGGTCGCTGCGCTCGCCGGCGCGCTCGCACTCACGGGCTGCGCGACCGTCGCGGAGCAGCGCAAGCTCGAGTACGAAGTGAACAAGATGCGCTCGGGGACGCAGCCGGCCGACCACGGCAAGCGCATCGCGGACCTCACGACCGAGCTCGAAGCGTTGTGCGCCGAAGTCGCCGAGCTGCGCGGGCGCGTCGAGCTGGCGGAGCGCGCCGCCGAGCAGGCGGGCACGGACGCGCGCGCTGCGCGCGAGGCGAGCGCGAAGCAGGCCGTGCAGCCTTCGCCCGAGGAAGCGCCGCCGGAAGGGCCCGCGTCAGAGGAGCTCGCGCTCTACCGAGAGGCGTACGACGCGTGGCGGACGAATGATCACGCGAGCTGCGTTGACCGCTTCGGACGCTTCCTGCAATCTTTCCAGTCCTCGAAATACGCGGACGACGCAGCGTTCTGGCTCGCGGATTGCCACTACCGGCAGGGAGATCTCAAGACTTCGGTGCTGCGCTTCGACGAGGTCGCGCAGCGCTACCCGGAGAGCGACAAGGCGCCCGAGGCGCTGTTCCGTCAGGGCGAGGCGCTTCTCCAGCTCGGTCCGCAGTACTCGAAGGCGGCGCAAAAGGCCTTCCAGCGCGTGATCGATAGTTACCCGAGCCACAAGCGAGCGAACGACGCGCGCGAGCGACTCAAGATCATCGCTGGCTGAGCAGCGAGCCGAACGCGAGCGAGGTTCGAACAGTGGCCTCGAAGTCGAGCGAACGAACAAAGTCATGCGCTGGCCGCGCGGTAGCGGCAGCGGGAGCCTGAAAGGAACGATCGGTGCGAAAGCGCGATCTCGACAAGTTCAAGAAGATCCTCACCGAGCAGCGTGCGCAGCTCGTCGGGAACGCGAAGAAAGCCGTGGCTGGCGAGATCCATCTCGACCCCGACGACTTTCCGGACGAGATCGACGCCGCGTCGTCCGAGATGAGCCTCGCGTTCCAGGGCCGCTTGCGCGAACGCGAGCGCGGGCTGCTCGCGAAGATCGAGGAGGCGCTGCAGAAGATCGAGCAGGGCGTCTACGGCGAGTGCGAGAGCTGCGGCGAGGAGATCGGCGTCAAGCGTCTCGAGGCGCGCCCGGTCGCGGAGCTCTGCATCGACTGCAAGTCGGAGCAAGAGCGCATGGAGCGACATCAAGCCTGACCTGCTGGGCTTCGCTCGGCGGCGCCTCGCTGCGCGCGTTGCCGAGGAACGGCAACGCTTGCGGCCGCTTCGGCGAGGCAACCCGTGGACGATCGATCCCCTGAGAGCCTGGTACTCGGCATCGAGAGCAGCTGCGACGAGATGGCAGCTGCGATCGTGCGCGGCGGGCGCGAGGTACTCGCGAGCACGGTGCGCAGCCAGACCGCGGTGCACGCCCCGTACGGCGGCGTCGTGCCGGAGCTCGCCTCGCGCGACCACGTGCGCGTCGTGTCGCAGGTCGTGCGGGCGGCGCTTGCGGAGGCGGGCGTCGCAGAGAGCGCCCTGACGGGTGTCGCCGTGACGGCCGGCCCGGGCCTGCTCGGCTCGCTGCTCGTGGGGCTTTCGTTCGCGAAGGCCTACGCGTATCGCCTCGGCGTGCCGTGCGTCGGCGTGCACCACCTCGCGGGTCATCTCGCTGCAGCGGAGATCGCGGACGCCGCGCTCGTGCCGCCGTATCTCGGCCTCGTCGTCTCGGGCGGGCACACCGCGCTCTACCGCATCGAGGAGAACGCCGCGCCCGTGCTGCTCGGCGAGACGCGCGACGACGCGGTCGGCGAGGCCTTCGACAAAGTCGCGAAGCTGTTAGGTCTCCCGTATCCGGGCGGCCCCGCGCTCTCGAAGCTCGCGCAGCAGGGGGACGCCACGGCGTTCGCGTTTCCGCGGCCGATGCTGGACGAGTCCGGCTACGACTTCTCGTACAGCGGGCTCAAGACGGCGGTGCTGCTCGCAGCGGAGAAGCATCCCGAGCGCGCCGCGGATCTCGCTGCGTCGTTCGAGGCCGCCGCGACCGACGTGCTCGTCGCGAAAGCGCGGCGCGCGGCGCGCGACGAAGGGCTCGCGCGCGTGGCGGTGGTCGGCGGTGTCGCCGCGAACTCGCGCCTGCGCCAAGAGCTCGCGGTGGCTGCGCAGCGCGACGGCTTCGCGCTGTTCCTGCCGCCGCTCGCGCTGTGCACCGACAACGCGGCGATGATCGCCGCCGCCGGCGCGCAGCTGCTCGCGCGAGGCGCGCGCGACTCGCTGGCACTGAGCGCGTTCTCGCGCGTCGAGCTCGCCGCACGCCCGTGGGCGGACGCGCGCGCTTGAGGGCCCGGCAAGCGGCGAGTCGCCGCGCGCGAGCCGAAGGCGATCGGAGATGAGTGCGAGAGCCGCGCGCGAGCTCTTGGAGCGCCACGGCCTCGCCGCGAGCAAAGAGCTCGGGCAGAACTTTCTGTGCGACGAGGCGCAGGCGGACAAGCTCGTTCGCCTCGCCGAAGTGGGCGCCGGCGACGCGGTGCTCGAGATCGGCACGGGCCTCGGCATTCTCACGCGCGCGCTCGCGGAGCAGGCGCGCGCGGTCACCACGATCGAGATCGACGCCGGCCTGGTGCGCGCGCTCAGGGCGGAGAGCGTGCTGCCCGCGAACGCGCGGCTGCTTCACGCCGACGCGCTTGCGGTCGACCTCGGCGCCGAGATTGCCGCGCTGGCTGCGGATGGCGCGCGCGTACGCGTCGTCGCGAACCTGCCGTACTCGGTCGCCACTCCGCTGATGCGCCGCTTCCTCGATCTCGCGCCGCGCCTCGCGGGCTGGGCGGTGATGATCCAGCGCGAAGTGGCGCTCCGGATCGGCGCGCAGCCGGGCTCGCGCGACTACGGCTCGTTCGCGGTGCTGCATCAGCTCGTGGCGCGTGTGCGCATCGGCCTCGCTCTGCATCCGCAGTGCTTCTACCCTGCGCCCGGCGTCACCTCGAGCTTCGTGCTGCTCACGCCGCACGCAGAGTATGCGCTCCGGCCGGGCGAGCTCGAACGCGTCGAACGGCTCGTACGCGCCGCCTTCGCGCACCGGAGAAAGACCCTCGTGAACTCGCTCCGCCAGAGCAGCGGGATCGATCCTGTGCCCGTCGCCGCGTGGCTCGCGCGCAGCGGGCTCGATGAGCGCACGCGCGCCGAGGCGCTCGCACCCGCGCAGTGGCTCGCGCTCGCGCGCGAGGCGCTCGCGTGAGGGGCGACGATCCGCGCCGCGATTTCGTCGCGACGATCGAGGTCGAGCTGCGGCGCGAGGACGGCGGCCTCGAGCGCGCGCGCGCGGTGAACCTCTCGCCGCGCGGCCTGTGCGTGCATCTGCGCCGCGCGATCGAGATCGGTGAGCGCGTCGAGGTCGCGTTCACGCTGCCGCCGAACGGGCCGGAGATTCGTGCGCACGGCAAGGTCGTCTGGACGAGCAACGCCGGCGACCTGGGCGCTGCACTGTTCGAGACGGGCGTGCATCTCCTCGACCTCGAGCCTGCCGCGAGCGCGGCGCTGTCGGAGTTCGCGAATCAGCCCACGAACCGGCGGCGCTGACGAGTCATGGAGCCGACCGCGCTGCGCGATGCCCTGATCGAGCTGGCGCGAGAGCTGGGCATCTCCGTGCGGGTGCTGCGTGGCGCCACCGATGCGCCGGGGCTCGCGAGCGGGCCGGCGCTCGTGCGCGGCGCGGCCTGGGTCGTGCTGGTGGCCAGCGACCCGCCGGCAGCGCAGGTCGGCGCGCTTGCTGCGGCGCTCGTGCGCTTCAAGAGGGCGGACCTGGATGCGCGCTTCCTGCCGCCCGCTGTGCGAGAGGCGCTGGACCGAGCCGAGGCGAATAATTCGCGTTGACACTTTCGTCTGACTCCGAGTACAAACACGGGCGAGCCGAGGGGAATCGCAAGGTGCGATCTCCATCGAACGCTCCCCAGCACCCGGGCACGGCCCGCAAACAGGACGACGCCACAGACGCTCGAGATCGCTCGCATCCTTCGGGAGCGAGACGGGAGCGGAGGCTGGCGGGTCACGCAGCGCAAACTCGACGTGTCTTCTGCGCTGCGCAGCTCGGCGGCAAGACGCTCCACCTCGGGCAGGTGAAGTCCTCGCGGACATTCCGGGCGAGGCACACAGCCATGTCCACGATCACGGCTGCATCGCGCCGCGAGCAGCGCGTCACCGCGCGCTCGCTGCAACTGCGCAAAGGGAAGGGCGAGCCCTTCTCGATGCTCACGGCGTACGACGCCACCTTCGCGCGCATCTTCGACGAAGCGGGGATCGACGTGCTGCTCGTCGGCGACTCGGTGGGAAACACCGTGCAGGGCGGCGAGACCACGCTGCCCGTCACGCTCGACGAGATGATCTACCACACGCGCCTCGTGGCGCGGACCGCGCGGCGCGCGCTCGTCGTCGGCGACATGCCGTTCGGGAGCTATCAGGTCTCGCCGGAAGATGCGGTGCGCAGCGCGATTCGATTCATCAAGGACGGCGGCGCGGCGGCGGTGAAGCTCGAAGGCGGCGAGCGCATCCGCGCCACCATCGCGCGCATCGTAGACGCCGAGATTCCGGTGATGGCGCACGTCGGCCTCACGCCGCAGAGCGTGCACAAGCTGGGCGGCTACCGCGTGCAGGGGCGCGGCAGCGCGCGCGAGGCCGTGATCGCTGACGCGCTCGCGGTGCAGGAAGCTGGCGCGTTCGCCGTCGTGCTCGAGGGCGTACCCGCGGAGCTCGCGGCGGAGATCACCGGCCTGCTCGCGATTCCGACGATCGGCATCGGCGCGGGGGTCGCTTGCGACGGCCAGGTGCTCGTGCTGCACGACTTGCTCGGGCTCTCGGACTGGACGCCGAGCTTTGCGAAGCAGTACGCGAGCCTCGGCCAGCTCGCATCGCAGGCGGCGCGTGCGTTCGCGGACGACGTGCGCCACCGCAAGTTCCCCGGCACCGAGCACTCCTACCGCTGACCGAATCGAGACGTCGGGGTGGAGCGGATCACGACAGTGCGCGCGCTTCAGCAGCGCGCGGACGCGGAGCGGCTCGCGGGCCGGCGCATCGCGCTCGTGCCCACGATGGGCGCGCTGCACGCGGGTCACCTCGCCCTCGTGGACGAGGCTCGCCGGCGCGCGCAGTTCGTGGTCGTGTCGATCTTCGTGAACCCTGCGCAGTTCAACTCGACTACCGATCTCGCGGCCTACCCGCGCCCGCTCGAAGCCGATCTCGCGGCCTGCGTGGCGCGCGGCGTCGACGCGGTGTTCCTGCCGACCGCGGACGAGCTCTATCCCACGGGCTACCAGACGTGGGTCGAGGTGACGGAGCTCGCGAAGCCGCTCTGCGGCGCATCGAGGCCGGGGCACTTCCGCGGCGTAGCGACCGTCGTCGCGAAGCTGCTCGTTGCCGCGAAGCCGCACTTCGCGGTATTCGGCGCGAAGGACTTCCAGCAGCTCGCGTTGATTCGGCGCCTCACGCGCGATCTCGGCCTCGACGTCGAGATCGTCGGCCACGAGACCGTGCGCGAGCGCGATGGCCTCGCAATGTCGAGTCGCAACGTGCACCTCACGTCCGAGACGCGCGTGCAGGCGCTCGCGCTCTCGCGCGCCCTCGGCGCCGCGCAGCGCGCGATCGACGCCGGCGAGCGTTCGCGCACCGCGCTCGAGGCTCGCGTCGCAAGCGAGATCGCGCGGTCACCGCTCGCGAAGATCGACTACGCCGAGCTGCGCGATCCGGAGTCGCTCGCGTTAGCGCCGGAGCGCCTGACGACTGACACCTTGCTCGCGCTCGCCGTGTTCTTCCCGAAGGCCGGGGGAGACGTCGTGCGCCTGATCGACAACGCCGTGTTGCACGTACCCAAGGAGAACTGAGACGTGACTCGAACGATGCTGAAGTCGAAGATCCACCGCGCCACCGTGACCGAGGCCAACCTCGAGTACGAAGGCAGCGTCACGATCGACAGCCTCTTGCTCGAAGCGGCGGACATCCTGCCGTACGAGAGCGTCGAGATTTACGACTGCACGAACGGGAGCCGCCTGCGCACGTACGCGATTCCGGGCGAGCCCGGCAGCGGCGAGATCTGCATCAACGGCGCCGCGGCCCACCTCGTGAAGCCGCACGACGTCGTGATCATCGCGACCTACGTGCAGGCGGACGACGCCGAGTGCCGCGACTGGCACGCGAGGCGCGTGTTCGTGGACCGCGCGAACCGGCAGGTGCACTGACGGACCTGTTAGGCTCGCTCGACCATGGCGAAGCCGAGCGGCAGCGAGCAGAGCGGCGGTGCGGAGATCAAGCAGATCGCCGTGAATCGCCGCGCGCGCTTCGACTACGAAGTCGTCGACGTGTTCGAGGCGGGGCTCGAGCTGCGCGGGCCAGAGGTGAAGTCGCTGCGCGGCGGCAGCGGCAACCTGAACGGCGCGTTTGCGGTGGTGCGCCGCGGCGAGGTGTGGCTCGTCGGCTGTCAGATCGCGCACTACGCGCAGGCGAGTCGCGAGAACTCCGATCCGCTGCGCGAACGCCGGCTGCTGCTGCACAAGAGCGAGATCGCGCGCATCTCCGGGAAGATCGGCGAGCGCGGCTTCACGCTCGTGCCGCTCTCGCTCTACTGGAAGGCTGGCCGCGCGAAGATCGAGCTCGCCCTCGCGCGCGGCAAGAAGACGCACGACAAGCGCCAGACGATCAAGCAGCGCGAGGACGAGCGCGCGGTCGACCGCGCGCTGAGCAACGCGCTGAAGCGCAAGCGCTGACGGCGGCTACGAGCTCTTCAGCTTGTAGTGGATCGGCAGGTGCTTCACGCCGCCGACCAGCGAGGAGCGCAGACGCTCCACCTTGCCGTCGAGCTCGATGCTCTCGATGCGAGGCAGCAGGTACTTGAACGCCATCTCGAGCTCGAGTCGCGCCACGTGCGCGCCCGCGCAGAAGTGCTCGCCGATGCCGAACGCGAGGTGACGATTCTGCTCGCGCTCGACGTCGAAGGTGAAGGGCGCGTCGAAGATCTCCTCGTCGCGATTGGCGGATGGGTAGAAGAGGCCGAGGCGCTCGCCCTTGCGGATCTTGTGGCCGCGCAGCTCGGTGTCCTCCGCGGCAGTTCGCGCGAAGTGAATGATCGGGCTCGACCAGCGCAGCATCTCTTCGATCGCGCCCCGCAGAAGCGCCGGGTTGCGCTGGATCTTCGCGAGCTCGGCGGGGTGCTCGATCAGCGTGAGCATGCCGCCGCTCGTGCCGTTGCGCGTCGTCTCGTTGCCCGCGACCACGACGATCATGCAGTACGAGAGCACGTCCATCGGCGGTAGCGGCGCGCCGTCGACCTCGGCGTGCACGAACATGCTCACCAGGTCGTCGCCGGGGTTCTTGCGCTTCTCCTCCACCATCTTGGCGAAGTACATGAACAGCTCGGTCATCGCCTTCTGCGCGGTCTGCGCGGGCGTCTGGCCGGGCACCTGATACTCGGGATCGCCCGCGCCGATGGTGCGGTTGGTCCAGTCGAACAGCAGGTTCCAGTCGGACTTCGGCACGCCCAGCAGCCACGCGATCACCGCGATCGGCAGCGGCGCCGCGACCTGCGCGACGAAATCGCAGCGCCCTTCGTCGCCCTTCGCGAGCAGGCTCTCGACGATCTCCTTCGCGATCGCCTCGATGTCGGCGTGAATCTTCTTCAGCGCGCCGGGTGTGAAGCGTTTCGAGATCAGCTTGCGATAGGCGGTGTGCTTGTGGCCGTCCATCTGGATCAGCGTGGGCGGCGGCTCGAACTCGCGCACGAGATCGCGCGGCTCGGTCGGAAGCACGAGCAGCGGCGCGTTCAGGAAAAGCTCGGGGTGCTTCCCGACGAACGAGATGTCGGCGTGCTTGGTGACGGCCCAGTACGGCATCACCGCGTTCTCGATGAAGCGCACCGGCGCTTCGCGGCGCAGGCGCGTCCACTTCTCGTGCGGGTAGCCGTGTGCGACGTACATGTCGGGCGAGAGCAGGTCGAGCTCGTGGAAAGAGGTCATCGCGTTCTCCAGCGGTCGCGCAACATAAGACAGCGCGTCCGATGGCGCGCCTCGCTTGGCGCGCGCGGGTTTGCGGCGTACGTTGCAGCGCTTCGTGGGGGCGATCGGCTTCGACGGGTGGTCGAAGGCGAACGCTGCGCGCCGAGGGGGTAGCGACCTCGTTAATCCTGCTGCAGTTGGTAGTAACAACTGCCGACGACAACTACGCACTCGCTGCCTAGCTAATCCCTAGATAGCGACGCCCGTCCTCGACGCCTTCTAGGGGGGAGCGGGCGCCATCAGAAGGCTGGCCATCGGCCGCTGGCAGGCCGCTACCGAATGGCGAGATCGATGTCTGCCAAGGGGATGGCTGCTCCGGCGTTCGCGACTGGCCGCCCCGAGATCGAGCGGACGCTACGCGCGTAGACGCGGGCGCTGGACGTCACGCGGACCCGGGTTCGATTCCCGGCGCCTCCACCAAACTCGCGATCAAGATCAGATCGTTGCGGACCGCCCAATGCAGCGTCCGCTCGGCGTCCGCCCAACATTTCCCGGAGTCGAGCTTGTCCGTCGGTGCCCAACAACTCGATGCGGAGTTGGTTCGTCAGCGGATGCGATGAAGCACGTCGATGAGCGCACCATCGGCGAGCCGCGCGTACTTCCGCGTCGATCGGGTTTCAGCATGATCGAGGAACGCCTGCAGCGAACGCTCGGGCACTCCGCGCAACGCCGCATCCGTCGCGCAGGTGGGCTGCGGTCCCTCGTAGGAGTGAGATGGAGGCGCCAACAGACCTGCACGCGTCGATCCATGCGCGACGCAACGATGTCGGCGTCCAAGCGGCGCGAGTGCGCGGGTTTGGGAAGAGCGGAGCCCCCAAGGGCGAGCAGTGGATGAGCGTCGATCCAAGCCTCGAGTGCCGCGGGAATCGGCAGCCGCTTCGCGCGACCGGTCTTCGCTCCGCGAATCGGCGCGTCGAGCGTGTTGCCCTTTCGCGCCCGCGTGATCGTTAGCCACCCGTCGCGAACGACGTGCGGCGGCGACCGCCTCACCAGGGCGAAGGCCCATGAGGCCTAGAACCATCCCGCGCCCAGCAGTTCGAATCGGCGCAAAGATCTGCGCCTACGCAGGTGAGTTCGCTGCTGACCGCTTCTGGGTGGTACCGGCGACCCGGTGCAACTCAGACGACGTTGGTGGTGACCGGCACCGGTTTGCCGGGCAGCATGACCGGGCGGCCCATGATCACCGGAATGTTCTGACCGGTGCGCCCGGACGGGCCCTCGGCGATGAGGTCGAGCAGCAGGTCGGCCAACTGCTCGGGCCGCATCCAGCTGGCGATGTCCGCTGGGGTCGGTTCCTTGCCCGTCGCCACGCGCGTGAAGCCGCGCAGCATCTCGGTGTCGGTCGCGCCCATCGAGATGGCGTTGACGCGCACGCCCTTCGGCTTGAGCGCACAGGCCCACGCGACCGCCAAGCCGATCACGCCCCACTTCGATGCGTCGTAGGCGTCGAGGGCGCCGCCGTTGTAGGGCCAGTCCGAGGGCCGACAGGTGTGGTCGGTGCCGATCAGCACGAGATGCCCGCGGCCGCTCTCGACCAAGGCGGGGATCGCGGCGCGACCGGTGAGGAACAGGCCGCGCAGGTTCGTGTTCACATGGAAGTCGAAGTCGTCGACCGCGGTTTGCCAGCCGCGCAGCGGGTCGGTGAAGCGACACACTGCGGCGTTGGCGACGACGATGTCGAGCCGACCGTGCTTGGCGATCACCCCGTCGATGAAGGCCTTGAGCTGGTCGGCCTTCGAGACGTCGGCGACCACGTCGCAGCCGGCCTGCACGTCGCACGTGGCGACGGTGGCCCCCGCCTGGCGAAGGCCGGCGGCGAACGCCTTGCCGAGCCCTTGGGTGGCACCCGTGACGATGGCGACTTGTCCGGAGAGGTTGGGCTTGCTCATGCCGGCCGACGGTATCGCCGTTGACGCCTGCCTTCGACCGCGCAGACGAGCAGAGGGCGGCTCGAGTCGCAGGGTCCCCAAGAGACTGCGCGGCGTGGCTTCTGCGCCTCTCGCAGCGGCTCGGTGGCGCGCGGTTGACTCGGTCGCCGCGCGCCTCCAACGTCGCGCGACTCGAAGGAGACCGCTCATGGCTGACCTCACGCAGTACGTCGCCGACCGCATCGCCCTGATGGACGTGATGTGCAAGTACGCGAAGGGCGTCGATGAACGCGACCTCGCCTTGTACCGCTCGGTCTTCGCCGACGACGTGCTCGTCGAGGGCTTCGGCCCCGAGACGGTGCGCGGCGCTGCGGCGTGGACTGAATTCGTGACGAAGGCGCTCGAGCGCTACGGCGCGACGCAGCACATGCTCGGGCCGCAGCTCGCGACGGTGAACGGCGACGTCGCGCAGTGCCGCACCGACGTGCAGGCGCTGCACTACCTGAAGGCTCAGCCCGACACGACGCTCACGCTGTGGGCGACGTACGAGACGGAGATGAAGCGCATCGGCGGCGAGTGGAAGATCGCGCGACACAAGCTCGTGTCGCGCGGAACGCGCGTGCAGGCGGGCTGAAACGAAGCGCCGCCCGCGTCGCGAGACGCGGGCGGCGCTGGTTCTCTGCGAACTCAGTCGCCTCCGAGCTCGACCGTGACGTCCACGCCGTAGGTGCGGCCGGGCACGATGTTGCCTGACGCGAACAGCGGCTGGATCAGGAACGGAATCTCGAAGCCCTCGTTTGTGAGGTTCCTCGCGAAGAAGCTCACCGCCACGTTCTTGTACCGATAGCCCGTGGTCAGCTGGAGGTCGCCGCGCGCCTTGAGGCGCCCGACCTGCAGGTTGATCAGGCTCGTCTCCACCGGCCCGAGCCAGTTGTACTTGAGCGAGGTTTCCGCAACGCCGCTTCCGATCTCGAGGCGCACGGTGCCGCCGGCGCCCACCGTGAACTCCGGTGCATTGCGCGGGCGCAGGAACGAGGCGTCCTGGATGCACTGACCGGACTGCAGGGGCACCGGACAGTTCGCCTGGTTGCCAGTGTCGTTCGGGTTGATGTCGGTGAAGAAGTCGCGGTATTCGGCGTCGAGCCAGCCGAACGAGAGGAACAGGTCGAGCTGCTCGATCGGGGCGACCTGCAACTCGAGGTCGATGCCCTGATAGACCGCGTCCGCGACGTTTGCGAACACTGTCGCGACCGTGTTCGTGGTCGGGTCGAACTGAACCGCCGATTCCTGCTTGTTCCGGAACTGGTTGTAGAAGTACGAGCCGTTCAGCTGGACCCTGTTGTCGAACCAACGCGTCTTCGCGCCGAGCTCATACGAACGCGCGTACTCCGGGTCGTATTGGTCGCGCACGAAGTCGGCGATGTTCTGATTCACCCCGAAGAATCCGCCCGAGTGGAAGCCCTCCGAGAACGACGCGAAGAGCAGGACGTCCTCGATGGGCTGCCAGGCCAGGGCAACCTTCGGCGAGATGTCGTCCCACGTCCGCTCGAGGTTCGCGAACGCTGGGAAATTGCGGACGCGGTTGCGCGCCACGCTCGACAAGTACGCCTGACCAGCGCTGAAGTCCTTCGTCTCCTTGGTCCAGCGCAGACCCAGCGTGAGCGTCAAGTCCTCGACGATCTCGATGTCCGCTTGGCCGAAGACCGCGAACGACGTGGTCTCCTGTGTCTCGAAGAGGCGTTGCGTCAGCTTCGGGCCGAGTCCGACGCCAGGCGTGATGCCGTTTCCGGACGCGGTCACCCCGGTGTCGCAGCGCGTCGCACCGAAGGGGAAACCAGGAACGCCCGGGTGCTGGCAGACCTGCAGCGGCCCGACGCTGGCGCCGAGGCTTGGGAACGCCGTCGCGAGGCCCCGGGCCGGGAGTGTCCAGGTGTTGTTGGCGAAGTTCGCGCCGGAGAGCGTGCCGACGAGCGTCCAGAAGTCGCCGCCGGTCACCCAGTCCTGAGTGAACTCGGAGTTCCAGTAGTAGAAGCCCACGACGCCCTTGATCCGATCAAAGTCGGCGTGAACGCGCGCTTCTTGGCTGAACTGGTCGTAGTCGTTCAGCCGCTCGAGCGTGATGTGGTCGACCGAGCTGCCGTCGAAGTCGAGGATCCGATCCTCGTTGACCTTGCGATAGCCGGTGACCGAGGCGAATCGGAAGTTCTCGGTCAGCTCGAAACCGAAGTCGAGGGTGTACGCGTCGGTCGTCAGGGACGCCGGATTCGCGAGGTCGGCAGACACCTTCTTGGGACGCGCGAGGCTCGTCCGGCAAGGAACGCCTGCATTCGTCCACTCGGGGATCAGCCCGCTGTTGAACAACGTGCAGGACAGGAACCCCCCCGAAAGGTTGGGCTCGCGCGGGTCCGTCGGCGGCGCCGCGACACCGGGGGCGAGGTTGTAGTTGGTGAGCGCGCCGCCGCCCTCCGTGTCGTCGTCGAAGCGCTCGATCGTGAGCAGCGCGCGCATTCGATCCGTCGGAGTCGCCAGGAACGTGACCCCGTAGTTCATGTAGTCCTTGCGCGCGATGCCGCGGTCGAGCGTGGTGTTCTTGATCCAGCCGTCGTCGCTGATCTTCGTGAAGAAGAGTTTCGCGGCGAGCTTCTCGTCGACGACCGGTGCGTTGATCACGGCTCGGTACTCGCGCTGGCCGAAGCTGCCAGCCGTGAACTTGAGCCGCGCACCCCAATCACCGGTCGGCACCGTGCGCTTCACGTTGATCACGCCGCCCACGGTGTTCTTGCCGAAGAGCGTGCCCTGCGGCCCGCGCAGAATCTCGACCTGCTGGATGTCGAAGTTCTCGAGCACCTGCCCGGACAGGATCCCGAGATAGATGTCGTCGATCATCACCGCGATCGGCGCGTCGAACGAGTTGTCGTCCGTGCGCGTCGGGCTGATCCCGCGGATGGTGATCGCGGCGCCGTTGGCACGGCCGGGATCTCGATCGATGCGCACATTCGGCGAGAATCCGTTCAGGTCGCGCAAGTCGCGGATCGCGCTCGTCGCGAGCTCTGCCGAGATCGCCGTGATCGCGATCGGCACCTCTTGCGCGGACTGCTCGCGCTTTTGCGCGGTCACGATGATCTCTTCGATGCCGCCGCGTTCCTCCGCAGGAGGAGGAGTCGGCGCTGCCGCCGGCGCCTGCGCGAGGGCGGCGCTCGCGAGCAGCACGGTGAACGGTACACACACGAAACCCGAGACTCGACGCATCTAGTTCCCTTCTCTGGCGCGAGAGAGCGCGCAATTCGGGGGAGCTTGCGCGGGATGCGGACATGAAGTCAAATGAGCTTTCGGGATTGGAGCATGAGGAATCCGAATGCCTCTCGACAGCGCGGCGACGATCGACCTGAAGCGCATGCGCGCGGTGGTGGAAGTTGCGCGCGCGCAGTCCATCACCGGCGCGGCCGAGACGCTCGGTCTCACGCAGTCCGCGGTCTCGCGTGAAATCGCCGAGATCGAGCAAGCGCTCGGGGTCCGGCTGTTCGAGCGCGCGCCGCGCGGGTTGCACCCGACTGCAGCGGGTCTCGAGTTCGTCGAGCGCGCGCGCCGCGTGTTCGCCGAGGTCGACGGGCTGGTGAGCGGCGTGCGCAGCGGCGCGGCCCACGTCGCGGGGCGGCTGCGCATCGGCGTGATCTCGACCGGCGCGCTTGCCGCGTGGGCGTTCGGCGCGTTCGCGCGGGCTCACCCGGCCGTCGCGGTCGAGGCGGTGAACGGCTCGCCGCAAGCGCTTTGCCCGCAGCTCCTGCACGGCGAGCTCGATCTGATCGTGGGCACGTCGAGCTACTTGCGTCGCTGGCGCGAGCTCGAGGTCACGCTGCTCGCGCCGCTCTACTTCGCGTGCATGTTCCGCAAGGACCACCCGCTCGCCGAGCGCAAGCATCTCAGCGAGCGCGATGTGCTCGAGCAGCCCGTGATCCTTCCCGAGTCGATCGAGGCGTCGTACTCGGACCTCGCGCAGCGCTACGCCGAGCTCGGCATGCCTGCGCTGCGCCCCCGCTACGTCGCAAGCGACTTCGACCTCGCGTGCCGGCTCGTGCGCAGCAGCGACGCGTTCTTCCCGGTCATGCACCTCAGCCCGAGCTTCGGCGGGCTCGCTGCAGACTTCTTCCTCGCGCGCGACGTGCTCGCGCTTCCCCCGCATCATCTGAGCGTCGCCCACGCCGCGGGCCGCACGCCCAGTGCAGCCGCGCTCGCGTTCGAGGCGCTGCTCGTGGGCCGCCACGTGCGGCCCGTGATTCGCGCGGTGAGCTGAGCTTCCCGCGTGGGTTGACGCCGCCCGCGATCCGCGCTGCCCTCTGGGCGAGCGCCCTAACAACCGGCGCGAGAGGGGCGCGCCGTGCAGAAGCTCTCGAAGTCCGCGCTCTTCTTCTACGCCTGCGCCGAGCTCCCCATCACGATGGCGCTGTTTCCGGTGCTCGTCTTCGTGCCGCGCTTCTACAGCACCGAGCTCGCGATCCCGGTCACCGTGCTGGGATCGGTGATGCTTGCGCAGCGCCTCATCGATCTCGTCGCCGACCCGGTGATGGGTCTCGTCAGCGACCGCACGCGCTCGCGCTTCGGGCGCCGCAAGCCCTGGGTCGCCGTTTCGACGCCGCTGATGCTGCTGGGCATCTACCAGCTCTTCTTCCCGCCCGAGGGCGCGGGCGCGTCGCATCTGTTCGGCTGGGGCCTCGTGCTCGGGCTCAGCGTGACGATGATGCACATCCCGTACTACGCGTGGGGCGCCGAGCTCTCACCCGACTACAACGAGCGTTCGCGCGTCGCGGGCGCTCGCGCGATGGCCGGCATTCTCGGCAGCTTGTCGGCGCAGCTCGCTCCGATCGGCGCGCTCGTCCTGCTCGGCATCGGGGGCGACCGCAGCGTGCTGGCCGTAGTCGGCACCACCGCGCTCGTGCTGATCCCGGTCTGCGTTGCGCTCACCGTGTGGAAGACTCCCGATCCGCCGAACGACGCGCCCTCTTACGTCCCGCTCGTTCCCGGGCTGAAGCTGATGTGGCAGAACAAGCCCTTCTTGCGCCTCGTGATCGCGTTCATGATCGGCTCGATCGGGCTGAACATCACGACGCCGCTCTACGCGTTCTTCGTTGCCGACGTGCTGGGCGCGACCGCGCAAACGCCGATCATGCTGACGTTCTTCTTCCTCAGCAGCCTCGCGAGCGTTCCGCTGTGGGTTCCGCTCGCCGCGCGACTCGGCAAGCACCGCGCCTACATCGCCGCGTTCCTGTTGATCGCGTGCGCCCATCCGTTCTATTTCCTGCTCGGCCCCGGCGACTTCTGGTGGATGCTCCCGATCACCCTCGCTACCGGCTTCGCGGGCGGCGGCTTCTCGGCGCTGTTGCCGAACGCGATGAAGGCCGACGTGATCGACCTCGACACGCTCGAGAGCGGCGAGAATCGCGCCGCGTTCTTCTTCTCCGCGTGGTCGTTCGCGACGAAGGTCACCGCATCGCTCGGCGGTGTGCTCGCGATGTTCGGCCTCGGTTTGTTCGGCTTCGACGCGACGCTCGGCTCGCGCAACTCCGAATCGGCGATGACCGGGTTGCGCTTCCTGTTCTCCACGTTCCCGTCGCTGTTCTTCATCGCCGGCGCGCTGATCGTGTGGAACTACCCGATCACCGAGCAGCTCCACCGCGAGATCCGCGCGAAGCTCGACGCGCGCGCGAACGGCGAAGCAGCGCCCGCGGCGAGTCGCTAGGCGGGGGAGGGAGAAGTGAGCGACTCGGGATCGCGGCTGGGTTTCGACGCCGAGGCGCTGCGCGCGAAGTACCGCGCCGAGCGCGAGAAGCGGCTGCGCGCGGACGGCATCGCGCAGTACGTCGAGGCGAAGGGGCGATTCGCGCGCTTCGAAGAGGATCCGTTCAGCGCGCCGATCACGCGCGCGCCGCTGACGGACGAGATCGACGTCGCGCTGATCGGCGGCGGCTTCGGCGGGCTCCTCGCCGGAGTGCGGCTGCGGCAGCGCGGCGTTCAGCGCCTGCGACTCATCGAGAAGGGCGGCGATGTCGGCGGCACGTGGTACTGGAACCGCTACCCCGGCGTGGCCTGCGACATCGAGTCCTACGTATATCTCCCGCTCCTCGAAGAGCTCGGCTACGTCCCGAAGGAGAAGTACAGCCGCGGCGAAGAGATCTATGCGCACTGCCAGGCGATCGCCCGCAAGTTCGACTTGTATCGCGACATCTGCCTGCAGACGGAGGTCACCGAGCTGCGCTGGGACGCCGCGGACGCGCGCTGGGTGGTGCGCACGAACCGCGGCGACGCGATGCGCGCGCGCTTCGTGGTGCTCTCGAACGGCTACCTGCAGAAGCCGAAGCTGCCCGGCATTCCGGGGCTCGAAGAGTTTGCGGGCCACTGCTTCCACACCAGCCGCTGGGACTACGCGTACACCGGCGGCGACGCGAGCGGGAATCTCGAAGGGCTGCGCGACAAGCGCGTCGGCATCGTCGGCACCGGCGCGACCGCCGTGCAGTGCATCCCGCATCTCGGCGCGAGCGCGCAGCACCTCTTCGTCTTCCAACGCACGCCGTCTTCGGTGGACGTGCGCGCCAACCGACCGACCGATCCCGCGTGGGCAGCGGCCCTTGCGCCCGGCTGGCACCAGCAGCGCGTCGCCAACTTCCAGATCCTCACCGCGGGCGGCTTCCAGCCTGAGGATCTCGTTGCGGACGGCTGGACCGACATCACGCGCAAGCTGCTCAGCAAGATGCTGTCGACCACGCCGGCCGAGCTCTCCCCCGAGGCGATCGCGCGCACGGTCGAGCTCGCGGACTTCGAGAAGATGGAAGAGGTGCGCGCGCGCGTGGACGCGAGCGTTCGCGACCCGGCGACCGCGGCGAAGCTGAAGCCGTGGTACCGGCAGTTCTGCAAGCGCCCGTGCTTTCACGACGAGTACCTGCCGACGTTCAACCGACCGAACGTCACGCTCGTCGACACGGACGGACGCGGCGTCGAGCGCGTCACGCCTCGCGGCGTCGTCGCGAACGGACGCGAGATCGCGCTCGACTGCTTGATCTTCGCGACCGGCTTCGAAGTCGGGACCGATTACTCGCGCCGCTCCGGCTTCCCGGTCGTGGGGGAGGGCGGGCGCACGCTCAGCGAGAAGTGGCGCGATGGCATCCGCACGCTCCACGGCATCCACATCCACGGCTTCCCGAACTGCTTCATGATGAGCATCGCGCAGTCCGCTTTCACGGTGAACTTCCCGTACATCATCGACCTGCAAGCGAAGCACATCGGTTACGTCGTGGGCGCTGCGCTCGGACGCGGCGCGAAGCGGCTCGAAGCGAGCGCGGAGGCCGAGCAAGCCTGGGTCGATGCAGTGCTCGCGAAGGCGCGCAGCACGCTCGAGTTCGCGCAGAACTGCACGCCGGGGTACTACAACAACGAGGGGCAGCCCTCGGAGCGGAGTCGGCAGGATGGGTTCTACATGGGAGCGCCCACCGAGTTCGAAGAGCTGCTCGATGCGTGGCGCCGCGAGGGAACGCTTGCGGGCCTCACGCTGAGTTGACCGAACGGAAGGAGCGCGCGATGGCGCAGATCGGATTCGACGAGCGCAAGCACAAGTGGCGCGAAGTGACAGGCGATCCCAACGGCGCGATCAAGGTGCGCCACGACTACGCGATCCTCGGTTACGACGTGGCCGCGGGAACGCTCGACATGGTCGTGCGCTGGCGCGGCGACGGCGGGCACTGCCCGATCCACCGCCACGTCGCGACCACGACGATCCTCGTGCTCGCCGGCGAGCAGCACCTGTGGGACGTGCTCCCCGACGGGACGCGCGGCGGGCATCGCGTGCGCCGCGCAGGCGATTACGCGCTCAGCACCGGCGACGCGCATGCGCACCTCGAGTGCGGCGGGCCGGAGGGCGGCCTCGTGTTCTTCGGCAACCACGCGAGCGACGGCGTGCTGTACGAGATTCGAGACGAGCAGGGCGCGCTGATCGTGAACACCACGATCGAGCTGCTCGTCGCGGATTGGAAGGCGAACGCGGTCTGAGCGCGGGGGGCCGCATGCCCTTCACGCAGCCAAAGACTCGGGGCACGCACACGCCTAAGGTGCGTCCGCCAAGCGAAGAACGGCCGGCGCCAGTGCGCGTCGGGCCCAATGGAGTGCAGACACGATGAGCGGACGAGCGGCTGCGTGGAACACGGTGATGACGGCGGAGCCCGGCGAGCTCGATCTCGAGATTCCGGCGTCGGCGATCGAGGGGCGCATCCCCGCAGACCTCGCAGGCGGGAGACATCTTCAGAACGGGCCGGGCTGGACGAAGATCGGCGGGCGCCTCGCTCACCCGTTCGACGGCCACGGCTTCGTGCGCGCGCTCGAGCTCACCAAGAGCGGCGGCGCGCGCTTCAAGTCGCGCTTCGTGCGCACGCCCGCCTACGTCGCCGAGCGCGCGGCAGGGAAGCTCGTGTACAAGGGCCTCGGCACGCCCGTGAGCGATTCGCCGCTCGCGAACTTCCGCGCGCCGGGGCCGCGCAACGTCTCGAACACGACGATTCAGCCGTGGGCCGACCGCTTGTTATCAGGCTGGGAGGGCGGGCGGCCGTACGCGCTCGACCCCGACTCGCTCGAGACCATCGGCGAAGAGACCTATCGCGGCGCGCTGCCCGACGGCACGTTCCTCGCGCACGTGCGCATCGACACCGGCGCGAGCCGCCTCGTCGGGCTTAACATGCAGCGCAGCGTCCCCGCGCGCTTCACGTTCCGCGAGTTCGACTCGAGCGGCGTGCAGGTCGAGACGCGCGAAGCCAGCGTGCCCGGCATGCCGTTCACGCACGACTTCGTCGTGACGCCGCGCTGGTACGTGGTCGCCTCGAACCCGATGAAGGCGAAGCTCGCGAAGTTCGCCAAGGCCGCGCTCGGCCTCGGCACGCTGATCGAGGCGATCGCCACCGACCCCTCGAAGCCCGGCGCGCTCTACCTCGTGCCGCGCGGGCGGCCAGGGCCGGTGCGCACGATCCGCCTGCCGCAGCGCGCGTTCGTGATCCACTTCGCGAACGCGCACGACCTGGACGACCGCACCTGTGCCGTCGAGCTGTGCGCCTTCGAGTCGTTCGAGTTCGGCGAGGAGTTCGGCTTCCAGGGCGCGAAGCGGCCGCTCGATCCCGAAGCGCCGGATCGGCGAGCTTCGATTCAGCGCCTGTATCGCGCCACGGTGCGCGACGACACGGACGACGCGAAGTGGGAGCAGCTCGCGCCGCTCGGCATGGACTTCCCGCGCGTGCACCCCGAGCGCGAGGGCCGCTCCGCGCCCGCGATCTATGCTTCGGCGCGCAGCGACGTGCGCTTCTCGGACCCGTTCGACTCGGTGGCGCGCGTAGACGCGGTGGACGCGCAGCGTCCGGCCGACGTGTGGACGCCAGGTCCCGGCAAGTTCGTCGGCGAGCCGGTGTTCGCACCGCGCCCGGGCGGAGCCGACCTCGAAGACGGCTGGGTCGTCGCACTTGTCTACGACGGCGAGCGGCGCGAGTCGAAGCTGTGCGTGTTCGAGCCGAAGCAGCTCGCGAAGGGTCCGGTCGCCGCGGTTCCGCTGCCGCTCCAGCCGTATGGCTTCCACGGCTTCTGGGAAGGGGCGCGCGCGTGAAGACGAGCGTCGACCAGTTCTGCATCCACGTGAGCGACCTCGAGCGCTCGGTGCGTTTCTAAGAGAACGGCCTCGGCCTCGCGGTCACGCATCGCATCGAGATCCCGAACGTGAGCGAGGTCGTGCTCGCGGGCGCGAGCGGCAACCGCATCCAGCTCGCGTGGCGGCACGATCAGCGCGGCGCGATTCAACACGGCGACGCGCTCTGGAAGCTCTATCTCGCGACCGACGACTGCCGCGCCCTCTACGAGCGCGCGCTCGCGGGCGGCGCCGAGCCCGTCTCGGCACCGCAGCGGCTCGATCGCTGGCCCGTGACCGCTGCGTTCGTGAAGGATCCCGACGGCTACCCGATCGAGATCCTCGAGCACCACGCGAGCTGATGGCAGGCGTCTATCGGCGGCGCATTCGCGTGGAGGCGCGCGGAGATTCCGCGCGCGCTGCGCTCGAGGGCGACCCGCATCACTTCGAGGTGCGCATCCGCCACGACGGCGCGCGCGTCAGCGCGATCGAGGGACGCGGCGTGCGGTTCCCGTGGAGCACGTGCAGCGATGCGCCCGCGGAGCTGAGCGCGCTGGTCGGCGCGAAGCTCGAGCCGCGCATCACCGCAGTCGGCGCGCTCGGCGGCCCGCGCCAGCACTGCACCGATCTCTACGACCTCGCGGGTATCGCGATGGCCTACGCGGCGCGCGGCGAAGCAAGCGCTCGGTACGACATCGCGGTGCCGGAGCCGATCCGCGGCCCGACGCGCGTCACGCTCGCGAAGGACGGCGTGCCGCTCCTCGCCTGGGACATCGCCGACGGCGCGATTCGCGGGCCGGCGCCTTTCTCAGGCGTGCCGCTCGTCGGGAAGTTCCTCGGCTGGGCCGAGGCGAACCTCTCACCCGAGCTGTTCGAGGCGGCCGTGTTGTTACGGCGCGCGTGCATGATCGCGCGCTGCAGGTTGTTCGTGCTCGACTCGGTGCCGAACGCCGGCGCGCTCGACGGCCAGCCGACGAATCGCTGCTTCACGCAGCAGCCGAAGCGGGCGGCGGGAGCGGGGCGCATGCTCGGCACGCAGCTCGAGTTCACGGAGCGCCCCGACGCGCTGCTCGCGGAGTTCGACGCGAGCTAGCCGGTGCTCAGGTAGGCGCGTTCCCCGTCGTGCGGAACACTTCGGTCGCCGCGACCTCGGCTTCCACGATGCTGAGCGCCGACGGCCGCGCGATCGCGCGGCGGTACCACGCTGCGAACTTGGGCCAGCGCGCGGCGTCGAGCGGCGCGCCGGCGAGGTCGAGCAGACGCACGGGCGAGAGCAGGGCGATGTCCGCGATGCCGAACGCGTCGCCTAACAACCAGCCGCGCTCGGGCGCGATCGTCTCCAGGTAGTCGAGCGCACCGGGGAACGCCTCGTGCACGAACTTCGCGACCTCCGCGAGGTCGACGGGCTTGCCCGTGCGCACGGGAATGATCACGTGCATCCAGAACACGCGCGCGCACACCGCGACCAGCGCCGTGTCGCCGTACTCCTCGAGCCAGAGCGCGCGCGCCCGCTCGCGAGGCTGCGCGGGATAGAGCGCGGGCGCCGGGTGGATGCGCTCGACGTAGTCGCAGATCACGCTCGAGTCGGAGATCAGGTGGCCGTCGCTCTCCTCGAGGATCGGCACGCGCCCGAGCGGGTTCATCGCGAGGAAGCGCGGCGTCTTCGCGAGCGGATCGAGCTGGCGGTGATCGAAGTCGAGGCCCTTCTCGCGCAGAAAGATCCAGGCTTTGCGCACGAACGGCGACGTCGCCGGGCCGTGGAGCTTGCGCACGCTCAGCCCCCGATTCCGCTCTGGTCGGGCGCGAGCGCGTAGGGCGCGTGCTCCTCGACCTGGCAGTAGAGGCTCTGGAACTGCCACTCACCGCGCACGCGCACGTAGCGCTCGCGATACCAGCCGATGATGCGCAGCCACTGCGTTGTGCCGTTCGCCTCGTTCGCGGTGTAGAGCATGATCAGACGCCAGTGGCCCGTCGCTCGGTCGCCATCGACCTCGATGATGGGATTGATCGCATGGTGCGCGGAGTTGCGGATGCGTCCGCTCGCGCCCACCGCGCCGAGCTTTTCCTGAATCGCCTTGCGCCCGGACGCGAGCCCCATGCTCGACGCTTCCCAGGTCGCGTCTTCCGCGAACAGCGTGCCGAGCGTTTCCGCGTTGTGGTTGTCGTCGCAGGCGGCGCAGTAGCGCGCCTTCAGCTTGCGGATCGCCTCGACGTCTTCGAGCACGCGCACGCGATCTTCGAGGCTGGCCACGGTTCTCTCCGAGCTGTTAGGTGCTGGGCTTCAGCTTGTTCACCGTTGCGCGCGCGGCGCTCTTGTCCTCGAACCAGAGCGCGTTCAGCGCGGTGTACTCGCTGCTTTCGCTCGGCACCGCGTTCCCCGGGAAGATTGCCTGCACCGGGCAAGCGGACTCGCACACGCCGCAGTCGATGCACTCGGTCGGGTGGATGAAGCACATGCGGTCGTCCGGGTCCGTGTAGATGCAGTTCACCGGGCATACCTCGATGCAGGACTTGTCCTTCACGTCCACGCACGCGGAGGCGATCACGAACGTCATCTGCTGCGCTCCATCTCAGAGTCCCGCTGCACCGAGGCCACTCTTCGAACCCCGCTCGCCCTCGTTTCAGATCTTGCGCGGCCCGACGTAGCTGCGCTTCGGCCACAGGAAGTCGATGCGCGTGCGGTGGATCTTCCAGGCGCCGCCGACCTTCTTGTAGAGGTCGTCGTACACGCCGAACAGAATCAGCGGGTTCTCCACGCCTTCCGTCGTGCGCAGGTCGAGCAGGTACGAGCGCCCGAGCGCGGTCGTCGCGTCCACGACACGCACGCTGTGGTTCGTGACGGCGTGCATCACGCCGTGCTCGGGACCTTCGCTCGCGAGGTACTTGGCGTAGTTCTCGCGAATCTGCGGCTTGCCGACCCAGTCGCCGCCGTAGTCGGGGCCGAACTCGCACACGGCGTCGTCGGTGAACAGGTCGACGAGGCCCGCCAATTGCTTGCCGTCGAAGTAGTGCGAGTAGAGCACGCGCAGCTGGCGGATTTCTTCGATCTCGAGCAGTTGGTCGAGGGTCATGCGTCTCTCCCCATGCGTTTGCACGCGGTTTAACGCAGCATCGCGCGCGGTACGCTTCGTTCGCAACGCGTGGGAGGTCGCGCATGGCCACTTCGATCGACTCGTTCCTCGCCGAGCAGTCGCGCGCGGTCGCGGCGAGCCCGCCCGCGCCGCGCCGCTTTCCGCTGATGCCCCTCGGCCAAGCCGTGGACATGGGGCACGCGCCGGACGGCACGCCGCTCGTCGACCCGCGCATCTTCGACACGCCCGAATTCGCGCGGAACCCGTACCCGTACTACCGGATCCTGCGCGACCATTACCCCGTCTACTACGACAAGCTGCACAACTGTTATTACGTCACGCGCTACGACGACATCACGAGTTGTTATTTCGACGACGAGGGCTGGAACACGATCCCGAAGGGCAGCTCGAGCGGCGTGCTCGGGAACACCCAGCTCGAGCTCTCGGGCGTCGAGCATCGCCGGCGGCGGAATCTCTACGGCCAGCACCTCGTCGGCCAGTCGCTGCAGAACAGAATCCCGGCGATTCGCAGCCTCGCGCAGAAGATGATCGCGGCCTGGGACGCTGCGAAGGCCGATCACGTGATCGACCACGCGGACGGAACCCGCACGGTGGAGCTCGGCCGCGCGTTCGCGAACGAGTTCCCGATCCGCGTGGTGTGCCAGGTGCTCGGTTTCCCGGAAGAAGCCAGCGACGCGTTCTTCTACTGGTACAACTCGATGATGCTCGGGCTCGGCGGCTCCGAGACGCAGCAGAAGGGCCTCGAAGCGCGTCAGCACCTCGAGGACTACGTCGAGGGCATCGTCGAGCAGCGCCGCGTGAAGCCGACGTACCTGTACGACGAGGCGGGCAACCCGCTCGGCAAGGACATCATCTCGAAGCTGTGCGAGTCGCAGCTCGATGGCGATTACCTCTCGACCGAGGAGATCACCTCGAACATCGCGCTGATCGTGGGCGGCGGCGGCGAGACCACGCGCGGGGCGATCCTCAACATGTGGTACTTGCTGCTGCAGCACCCCGATCAGTTCGCGCGGCTGCGCGCGGACGAGTCGCTCTGGGACGCCGCCTTCCACGAGACCCTGCGCCACTCGACCTCGATCGGCGGCCAGCCCCGGCACAACACGTTCGACGTCGAGATGCATGGCGTGCGCATCCCGGCCGGCTCGCTCGTGAACATGGTCGATGTCTCCGCGAATCACGACGATCGCGTGTTCGCCGACCCCGAGCGCTTCGACATCGCGCGACGCGACCTCTACACGGGCAAGATCCTGCGCAGCGGCTACCGCAAGGACGGGCGCTCGAATCACATGGCGTTCGGCGTGGGGCCGCATCTCTGCCCCGGCGCGTGGATCTCGCACCAAGAGTCGGTGACGGGCTCGCAGATTCTGCTGCCGACGCTGAAGAACGTGCGCATCAACACCGCGCGCATGCCCAAGGACATCGACGGCGTGAGCCTCGCGCCGATCGGGCTCGGCGCGATCCGCGAGCTATGGCTCGACTACGACCGCGCGTGAGCGAGCGATGAGCGAGCAGCAAACGGACACGACGGTCGGCCGCAACGGCGTCGCGATCACGCGCCGAAAGCCGGGTGCGCAGGTGTTTCGCACGTACGAGATCCACCAGCGCCGCCGCGTTGGCGAGTCGACCGCGAAGCTGCGGCCGGGCGCGCTGATCTCGCCCGACTTTCTCGTCGACCCGTACACGCCGTTCACGACGCTGCGCGAGAACTACCCGTGCTATCGCGATTGGGTCGGCAACGCGTACTGGATCACGCGCTACGACGACGCGACCTCGATCTTCGTCGACGACGCGAACTACGAGACGCGCCCGAAGCGCTGGTTCTACGGACTCGATCAGGTCGGGCGCGATCTGCGCGGCGAGCTCGCGTGGCTGCAGCACGAGGCGCGCGTACTCGACGAGGAGACGCCGCGCATCGTGCGCGAGCTCGTGTCGGCGTTCGCAGCGCGCGGCAGCGCCGACCTCGCGCGCGAGCTCGCCGCGCGGCTTCCGCTCGAGCTGCTCGTGCGCGCGTGGGGCATCCACGAGGCGGATCGCGGCGCGTTCGTGGAGCGCAGCGTGCGCATGCAGCGCGGCGTTCACGCGAGCGCGGTGAGTGATCTCGCGGGCAAGCAGGCGTTCGCGGAGCTGACGGCGTACTTCGCTCCGCTGCTCGCGAAGCGCCGCAGCAATCCCGGCGACGACTTCATCTCGGTCGCGGCGCAGCTCGAGCTCGCAGAGGGGCCGGCGACCGCGGAGGACCTCACTGCCACGCTGCTCGAGTGCGATCACGAGACGCTCCACGGCACGCTCGCGAATCTGTGGTTCCTCTTGCTCACGCATCCCGAGCAGCTCGCGCGCGTCGAGGGCAATCGCCGCCCGGAGGCGCGCCTGCTGAAGCTCGCGGTGCTGGAGGCGATGCGGCACTCGGCGCCGGTGCTCAGCGCGAAGCGCTTCGCGAAGCACGAGGTGGAGCGCTTCGGGCAGGTGTTTCCGGAGGGCGCGCTGATCGTGTGCGTCGCAGCCGCAGGCAATCGCGACCCGCGCGTGTTCAGCGACCCCGACTCGTTCGTCGTGGGACGCAAGGACCTCACCCAGCGCGAGCCGCGCGGCATGTACCGCGCCGACGGCCTCGCGTCGGGCATCGCGTTCGCGCTCGGGCCGCCCTCGAAGCATCCCGCGCTCCCCGAAGACCGCCCGCGCTCGCGCTACGCGCTCACGCGCGACGCCGCGGTCACCGCGAGCAACGTGCTGCTCGACGCGCTGCGCGAGCTGCGCCTCGCGCCGGGCGCCGCGCCGCGCCTGCAGTCCCTCGGTCTCGGCGAGATGCACACGTGCTGGCATCTGCCGGTGACGTTCCGCGCCTAACAAGGAGGCAGCCATGGGCTCGATGGAAGAGTTCCTCGCGAAGGCGATCGACCCGCGCGAGTTCGACTCGGCGGCGTTCCAGCGCGATCCGTTCCCGATCTACAAGCGGCTGCGCGACGACCATCCCGCCTATCACGACCGCTTCCACAACCGCTGGATCATCAGCCGCTACCACGACGTGGTCGCCGCGTTCCAGGACAACGACGGCTACGACCGCGCGATCCACAAGCCGGGTGGCCCCTACAAGTTCGGCGCCGAGCACGTGTTCGGGCCGAACATCCTCGAGTACGGCAACAGCCCACAGCACCGCTTCCTGCGCAACGTCGTGGCGGGCCAGTTCGTCGGGAATCGGCTCGACGTGTTCATCCCGGTGATCGAGAAGATCGCCGGCGAGCTGATCGACAAACTGTTGGGTCGCGGCGAGGTGGAGCTGGTGGAGGAGTTCACGCACCAGTTCCCGATCCGCGTGATCTCGAACATGCTCGGCCTGCCGCGCCAAGACGAGGACCGCTTCGTCGGCTGGTATCAGGCGCTGATCGCCGGCCTCGGCTTCGGCGGCATTCACCTCGCGCGCGGCATCCAGGCGCGCAACGAGATGTGGGAGTACCTGACGCCGCTGATCGAGGAACGCCGCGCGCGGCCCGGCGAGGACCTGCTCTCGCGCATCATCGCCGCGGACCAGAACGGCGTGCGCATGAGCGACGCCGAGATCAAGGGGTTCGTCGCGTTGCTCTTGGCCGCGGGCGGCGACACCACGGACAAGGCGATCGCGAACATGTGGTTCCACATGCTCTACACGCGGCCGGACCAGTTCGAGGACGTGAAGAAGGATCCGTCGCTCTGGAGCAACGTGTTCAGCGAGATGATGCGGTACGACCCCGTCGTGCACATGCAGTTCCGCCGCACGACGCGCGAGATCGAGCTGCACGGCAAGGTCATTCCTGAACGCGCGAGCATCACGCTCTATCTCGGCGCCGGGAATCGCGACGAGCGCGCGTTCAAGGCGCCCGACACGTTCGACATCCACCGCGACGATCTGCACATGGGCCGCGAGAACCGCTCGGGCAAGTACCTCGACGGCAAGAACGGCCACCTCGGCTTCGGCATCGGCCAACACTTCTGCATGGGCTACGCGATGGCGCGGCAGGAGACGGTGATCGCGTGCACGAAGCTCGCCGAGGCGCTGAAGAGCCCGCGTCCGAAGCACGCGCAGCATGAAGGCATCGTCGCGCCCTCGATCGACTCGGGCGGCTTCCGTTCGCCGCGCGAGCTGTGGATCGAGTACGACGCCTAACCAGCGGAGCGCGTCATGGCCTTGCGTCTGAGAGTCGACACGCGCCGCTGTTACAAGGCGGGCGAGTGTTACTACAACCACCCCGACATCCTCGCTGCAGGGGATGACGGCTTCCCGCGCGTCCTGGCGACCGAGATCGCGACGCCGCAGCAGAAACTCGAGGCGGAGCAAGCAATCGAGGTGTGCCCGTCGCAGGCGCTCGCGCTGGTGGAGGAGTGATGGCGCGCTTCGACGTGATGGAGTTGCACCGCCGGGTGCTGCGGATCCGGCGCTTCGAGGAGCGCGCGCTCGAGTTGCAGAAAGCCGGCGCGATTCCCGGGCCGCTGCACCCGAGCATCGGGCACGAGGCGGCGTGCGTGGGCGCGTGCGCTCCGCTGCGCGACGACGATTGGATGACGGGCAACCACCGCTCGCACGGGCATCCCATCGCGAAAGGCGCCGCGCTTGCGCCGCTGTTCGCCGAGCTGCTCGGGAAGAAGACGGGTGTGTGCGGCGGGCGCGGCGGCTCGATGCATCTCGCCGACTTCTCGGTGGGCAGCCTCGGCGAATCCGGCATCGTCGGCGCGGGCCTGCCGATCGCGGTGGGCGCGGCGCTCTCGTCGCGCGTGCGCGGCACGGATCAGGTCGCGCTCACGTTCTTCGGCGACGGCGCGAGCAACCACGGCACGTTCCACGAGTCGCTCAACCTCGCCGCGATCTGGAAGCTGCCCGCGATCTTCTTCTGCGAGAACAACGGCTACGCCGCCACGACGTCCGCCGCGGCCACGACCTCGGTGGCGGACATCTCGGCGCGCGCGGCGGGCTACGGCATCCCCGGCGTCGTCGTGGACGGGCAGGACGTGATCGCGGTCGCCGAGGTCGTGCAGCACGCGGTAGCGCGCGCGCGGCGCGGCGATGGGCCGTCGCTCGTGGAGGCGAAGACGTACCGCTACTGCGAGCACGCCGAGGGCGCGGGCATGCCCGGGCACTACCGCGCACGAGAGGAGATCGCGCGCTGGCGCGAGCGCGATCCGGTCGCGCTGTCTCGCGCGCGCTTGTTACGGGATGGCGCGGCGAGCGAAGCCGCGCTCGCGAGGCTCGAAGCCGAGGTGGAACGCGAGGTCGAGGACGCGGTGCGCTTCGCGGAGGCGAGCGCGTTCCCCGACATCGGCGAGGCGACGCGGCCCGCGTTCGCGAGCGAGGCGGCGCGATGAGCACCCGCGAAGTCGGCTACGTCGAGGCGATTCACGAAGCGCAGCTGATCGCGCTCGCGAGCGACCCGCGCGTGATCCTGATCGGCGAAGACCTCGGGCTGATGGCGACGCCCGGCGCGCCGTATGCGGCGTACGCGAAGAACCGCATCTGGAGCACGCCGATCTCCGAGAGCGGCTTCGTGGGCATGTCGGTCGGTGCCGCGCTCACCGGGCTCAGACCGATCGTCGACCTCGTGATCTCGAGCTTCGCCTACGTCGCGTTCGATCAGATCATCAATCAGGCAGGCAAGGCTGCCGGCATGTTCGGCTGGCAGCGGCGCGTGCCGGTCGTGTTCCGCGCGGGCATGTGGTACGCGCAAAACATGGCGGCGCACCACTCGGACCGGCCCTACGCGCTGTTCACCAACACGCCGGGCCTCAAGGTCGCGCTCCCTGCGACGCCAGCAGATGCGAAGGGCTTGTTGCTGAGCGCGGTGCGCGACGACGATCCGGTGCTGATCTTCGAAGACCGCAACTTGTTCGCGGAGCGCGGGCCGGTGCCCGGGGGCGACGCCCCCGTGCCACTCGGCCGCGCGGCGATTCGGCGCGAGGGGCGCGACGTCACGATCGTGGCACTCGCTGCGTGTGTCGGGCATGCGCTGCGCGCGGCGGAGAAGCTGGCGGGCGAGGGCGTCAGCGCGGAGCTGATCGACCCGCGCACGCTCGTGCCGTTCGATCGCGACGCGGTGTTCCGCTCCGTCGCGAAGACCGGGCGCCTCGTGATCGCGGACCCCGGGCACAAGACCGGGAGCTTTGCCGCGGAGATCGCGGCGCTCGTCGCCGAGGAGTGCTTCGACGCGCTGAAGGCGCCGATCCGGCGCGTGTGCACGCCCGACGTGCAGATCCCGTACAGCCCCGCGCTCGAGCACGTGCTCTATCCCGACCCGGAGAAGATCGCGGCGGCGGTGCGCTCGGTGACGAGCGCGCGCTGAGCGGCAGCGAGATCTAACGGATCGTCGCTCCGGGCGGTGAGGATGGCTCTCGACGTCACGCTGACTCCGGACGCTTGACGCGACCCAACAGCTCCTCGGCAGACGCGACCCTCACCACGCGCGCGGCAGTCTTCGCGAGCTTCGCATCGAGCGTGACGAACGCGTCGGCTTGCAGCCGCGTGAGCGCGAGGTACTCGGCCGCGAGCGTGTCCTTCCACCGGAGCGTCTCGGCGATCTCCCACGCCACGCGCTGCAGCACGCGGTCGCCGAGCAGGCGGATGCGGAGCCCGCGCAGGTGATCGAGGCGGCGCTCGGCGTCCTTGCGCGACAGCTTTCCGCGCTGAACCGACTCGTAGAGTCGCGCCAGCACCTCGGAGCGCAGCAGCGTCGGCGCGAGCAGCCGCTGGCTCGCGGAGAGCTTCGCCTCGCGTTCTGCGAGGAGCAGCGCGACGTCCGGGCCGATCACGTAACGCGTCATCGGAGCCTCGGCTTGTTAGGGTCGCCTCACCCGGTCACGCTGCGATGCGCAGGCTTGCGCGGCCCGAGCTCGACCGGGTGCCCGACCCACGCGCCGATGTTCTCGCCCGTGCGCCCACTCGGCCCTTCTTCGAGCAAATCGATCAGATGCTGCGCGATCTGTGCGGGCTTCATCCACGTGCGCGCGAGCTCCGCGGGCGGGCTCCCGTCCCAGAGGCCGCGCAGCATCGCCGTGTCGGTCGCGCCCATGCAGAGCGCGTTCACGCGCACCTTCTTCGGCTCGAGCACGCGCGCCCACGCCTGCGTGAAGCCGTTCAGCGCCCACTTCGAAGCGTTGTAGAGGTCGGTCTCCGGCGAGTTCGTGCCGGGTCCCTTCGCGGGCAGCACGTAGTACGTGCTGATGTGCACGATGTCGCCGCCTCCCGCGGCGACGATGTGCGGCACGCACGCGCGCGAGAGCAGCAGCACGCCGCGCAGGTTCGTGTCCATCACGAAGTCCCAGTCGTCGAGCGCTTTTTCGAGCGAGTCGGTGACCGGCGTGCGGCGCCACACGCCCGCGTTGTTCACGAGCGTGTCGATGCGCCCGAAGCTCGTGCGCGCCGTATCGACGATGCGCAGCACGCCGGCTTCCTTCGACACGTCCGCGACGAGGCCCACCGCCTTGCCCGCACCCTTCAGCCCCGCCGCGACCCCGAGCACCTCGCGCTGCACGTCGCACGCGAGCACGTTCGCGCCCGCGCGCGCCAGCGCCGCGGCGAAGGCGCGGCCGAGGCCTTGCGCGGCGCCCGTAACGATTGCGCTGCGTCCTTTGAGCGACATCAGTGCGCTCCCGAGATCACGTAGGGGTTGGCGCGGCGCGCGGGCAGCACGATGGGGTGCCCCACCGCGGCGCCGATGTAGTCGCCGGTTCGGCCGTCGCGCATCAGGTCGAGCATCAGCCGCGCGATGTCCGAAGCCTTCATCCAGCGCGCGACTTCTTCGGGCGCGGGGTTGTGGTTGTGGAAGCCGCGCAGCATGTACGAGTCGGTCGCGCCCATGCAGAGCGCGTTGACGCGGATGTGGTGCGGCGCCAGCGCTTGCGCCCACGCGAAGGTGAGCCCGAGCTGGCCCCACTTGCTCGCGTCGTAGAGGTCCATGCCCGGACCGCCGCCGGTCGGGCGCGGCGCGATGTCCTTGAACGGGCAGGCGGGCGCGTCGTCGTGCGTCAGCTCGAACGGCGAGCCGCAGGTCTGCACGTGGTCCGTGCACACGTTGATGATGTCGCCGCCGCCGCGCGCGATCAGGTGCGGGATCACCGCGCGGCCGAACAGGAACGAGCCCTTCAGGTTCACGCCCACGAGGTAGTCGTAGTCGCGCTTCGTCTTCTCGAGGTCGTCCGTGGGCAGCGAGCCCGCCCACACGCCGGCGTTGTTCACGAGCACGTCGATGCCGCCGAGCTTGCGCAGCGTCGCGTCGACCACGCGCTTCACGTCGGCGGGCTGCGAGACGTTCGCCTTCGTGCCGAGCGCTCCGAGCTCCTTCGCGAGGTCCATCACTTCGTCGCGCACGTCGCACAAGGAGAGCCGCGCGCCCTCGGCGTGCAGCGCGCGCGCGATCGCGTTGCCGATCCCGACCGCAGCGCCCGTAACCAGTGCGACCTTGCCTTCGAGGAATGCCATCACTGTCCTCCACTCACGACGATGGTTTGGCCCGTCGTCCACTCGCTCGCCGGCGCGGCGAGAAAGACCGCCGCCGCCGCGATGTCTTCGGGCACGCCGGTGCGGCCCGCCGGAATCTGCGCGCCCATCTTCTGCGCGGTCGCTGCGTCGACGTGCATCGTCTCGAGCAGCATCTCCGTCACGACCACGCCCGGTGCGATCGCGTTGACGCGGATGCCGCGCGGCGCGAGCTCGACCGCGAGCGTACGGGTCATCTGCATCACGCCCGCACGCGCCGCGCCGTAGGGCCCGAAGCCGGGCGACGGCCCGAGGCCCGCGACCGACGCGATGTTGATGACGCGCCCGCCGCGCGTGCCGAACTTGCGCGCTGCCGCCTTCGTGCCCCACCAGAGCGTCTTCAGGTTGAGGTCGATCAGCGTGTCCCAGTTCGCTTCGGTCGTCTCGGCGAGCGCGTGCACCTGGCGATCGAGGTTGCCGCCCGCGTTGTTCACCCAGATCGAGAGCGCGCCGAGCCGTTTCTCCGCCTCGTCGGCCAGTCGATCGATGGCCGGGAAGTCGAGCACGTCGGTCGGGATGACGGCGGCGCGCCGGCCGCGCTGTTCGATCTGCTTCGCGACTTCCTCGAGATCGGCTTTGCGGCGCGCTGCGAGCGCCACGTCGGCGCCGCACTCCGCCAGCGCGATCGCGATGCCGCGGCCGATGCCTTTTCCCGCGCCGGTGACGACAGCGACCTTTCCGTCGAGGCGGAAGTTGTCGAGGATGCCCACGCGCGACTCCTTCGCCGGTTGTTAGGGGGCGACCGTGAACGCGAGCAGCAGGTTGCCGGGCATGTGGTTGTAGATGCCGTAGCCCGACGAAACGACGAGCACGCCGCCCTGCGCGACCGGGGCGGCGCCGCCGCCGAGCGAGCCGCCGCGCGCGCTGTCGCCGCTCAGCGTGGTGTGCTCGGCCGTGGTGTCGTAGCTCCACACGACTTCACCGGTGTTCGCGTCGTGCAGGCGAATCACGCCATCCATCGCGCCTGCGGCGACGACGTCGCCGAGCACCGTGATCGCCTGCGACACGCCGGGGTGGCAGAACTTGCGCTCGCCGCACACGTCGGTCGGCGCCGGCGAGTACCAGCGCGGCTGGCCGGTGAGCGCGTCGAGCGCGTGCAGGCCGGGGCGCGAGGGCGAGTCGTAGACGCGGCCGTCGGCCATGTCCGTGATCGGCACGTAGATCGTGCTCCCATCCGCGGCGAGCCCAAAGTGCACGCCGCCTTGGATCCCGCCGCGGCCGACTTTGGTCTTCCACACGAGGGCGCCGGTGTCCGGGTCGAGCGCGTGGACGTCGCCGGACTTCTGGCCGGCGACGACGAGCTGTTTCCCGCTCGCCGCGGTGAAGAGCAGCGAGCCCGCGCCGAAGTCGAAGTCCGGTCCCTTCTCGGGGGGGCAGCTGTCGGGCGTCGCGGTGTCGCAGGCCGTGTTCCACACGTCGTTCGCGGTGCCCTGATAACTCCAGCGCACCGCGCCGCTCGCGAGGTCGAGCGCCATGATCGCGTCGCTCGTCAGCGTCGCCGGCGAGGACATGTTCTCGCCGGTGCCGATCGTGAGCTGGCCGCGCGCGGCGTCGATCGTGGGCGTGTTCCAGATCGTGGCGCCCGAGGGGCCGTACATGTCCGTGCCCGATCTGTTCTGGCTCTGCACGACGGCGGGCTCGGCGATCGTGGGCGTGCGCCATGCGAACGCGCCGCTCGCTGCGTCGTAGGCGACCACCGCGCCTGTCGCCTTGCAGCACTCGTACTTCGGGTCCACCGCGAGCGCGACCTCGAGCGAAGACACCGGCACGTAGACGCGGTCCCCGTGCAGCGCGGGCGTGCCGGTGATCGTCGCGTTGGGGTGGTCGTCGGTGCGCTGGCGCCACACGAGTGCGCCGCTCTTCGCGTCGATCGCGTAGACGTTGCCGAGCACGTCGCCGAAGTAGGCGCGCGGCTGGGCCGAAGCGTCGCCGGCGCGCCAGGGTGAGACGGCGATGCCGCTGCGCACCTCGCCGCTCGCGACGAACTCCCAGCGCACGCAGCCCGTCTCGGCGTCGAGCGCATACACGCGCCCGTCGTGGCCGCCGACGAGCAGCGCGCCGCCCGCGAACGTCGGCTGCGAGCGCATGCGATTCGCGCCCGGAATCGCGAGCGACCACTTCAAGCGAAGCGAGGGAGCGTTCGCGCGCGTGATCGCGCCCGCTGCGGCGGAGATGTTGCGCGTGTTCGCGAGGTCTTGGCCCCAGCCCGCAGCGAGGGGCGGCCGCGCGAGGTCGAAGCCGCTGCGCTCTGGACCGCAGCGCGGAAGTGGCTTCGGGCCCGCCTCCGCGAGCGAGCGACCCGTCACGTACTCCGCAAGCTCGGCGCGCTGCGCGGGCGAGAGCATCGAGGCCTGCGCGCTCATGACGCCCGCGTCGAGCGCGTGCAGCACGCTGCCCGGAGTCATCAGGCCGAGCATGTCGCGATGCGGCGCCTTCGCGACCGCACCGTTGTGGCAGCTCGCGCAGTGCTGGTCGTAGAGCGCCTTGCCGGGGAGCGTTTCGCGCGCTTGTTGCACTGCGACGATCGCCTGCATCCCATCGGCGCCCGCGGCTCGGGCGGCGGGCTGAGCGGCGCCTTCCGTGACAGGGGTGCTCGTGCTGCAAGCGGCCAGCGCAGCGGCGGCGGCGATCAGTGCGCTGCGCAGGGCTGCGCCGCGACGGAATGCGGGCGAAGACTCGGGCACGCGGGCTCCTTCGCGCGCGACCGTACACCGCTCGCCATGCGATTCGCGCGAGGCGGCGCGCAAAACGGGGTGGTGCTGCGCAACACTCGTCCGCCGCGAGGAGTCGGGAGCATGGCGAGTGTCGTGCGCAGCGAGATCGTCGAGCCGTTCATCGCGCTCGTCACGATCGACAATCCCCCCGTGAACGCGCACAGCGCGCAGGTGCTCCTCGAGATGGCGCAGACGTTCGACGCGATCGCCGATCGCGACGACGTGCGGGTCGCGGTGCTGACGGGCGCGGGCAAGGTGTTCTGCGCCGGCGCCGACATCAAGACCCGCAGCGGGCGCGCGCCGCAGCCGGGCGATCACTGGCAGACGAGCCGCGCCGCGCGCGAGGCGTATCACAGCGTGCGCGAGTGCGTGAAGCCGGTGATCGGCGCGCTGAACGGCGCCGCGCTCGGCGGCGGCCTCGCGATCGCGGCGTCGTGCGACATGCTCGTCGCCGCGGAGTCGGCGTGCCTCGGCCTGCCGGAGATCGACGTGGGCTTGTTAGGTGGCGGGCGCCACGCGCAGCGCTTGTTCGCGCACTCGCGGCTGCGGCGCATGATGCTCACCGGGCACCGCGTGTTCGGGCCCGAGCTGTATCGCCTCGGCGTGGTCGAGGCGTACGTGAAGGCGGAGGAGCTGATGCCCACCGCGCTCGCGCTCGCGCGCGAGGTGGCGGCGAAGAGTCCCGTCGCGATCAAGCTCGCGAAGCACGCGCTCAACACGATCGAAGAGCTGAGCCTGCGCGACGGCTACCGCTTCGAGCAGACGATGACGGGCCAGCTCGCGCAGACCGAGGATTCGAAAGAGGCGATGCGCGCGTTCGTCGAGAAGCGCAAGCCCGAGTTCAAGGGGCGCTGAGATGGCGGGCTTCGGAGTGAACGACTGGCTCGTCGCATGCGGCTTCGGCGCGCTCTGGCTCGGCGTGCAGATCGTCGTGGTGGGACGCCCGCCGCGCGCGCTGAGGCGCGTGGTGCAGCCGACGGCGCCGAAGGGAACGCCCGAGGCGTTCGGTCTGTTCTGGATCGACCAGTACGGCTTCATCGGGCTCACGCTCGCCGTGGGCGGCGCACTCGCCGCGATCGCGGGGCTGCTGCGATGAACGGCGCGATCAGCGCGTGCTACGCGGGCTTGTTGGGGCTGCTCGCCGTGCTGCTCGCGAACAACGTGCTGTTCGTGCGCCTGCGCGCGGCGACGCAGCCGAAATGGAAGCCCGACGCTGCGCTGCGCGTGCAGGCGAACTTCGTCGAGAACGTGCCGCTCGCCCTCGTGCTGCTGCTGCTGCTCGAGCTGCAGGGAGCGAGCGTCGCCGCTCTGCACGCGTTCGGCGTGGGCCTGGTCGCGTGCCGCGTGTTGCACGCGTGGGGCCTCGGCAGCTACGAGGGCGCGAACTATCCGCGCCTCGTCGGAGCGCAAGGCACGTTCCTGCTGATCTCGATCATGAGCGCCGCGCTCGTGTACGGCGCGCTGAAGTCCTAACAATCGAGGAGATCGCATGGCCACGTTCGGCAAATACTCCACGTTCCAAGTCGCCTATCTGGTGAACGACATCGAAGAGTCGATCTGGAAGTGGCACAAGCTCTACTGCGCGGGCCCGTTCGTGATCGCGCCGCACCACAAGACCGACCGCTTCCAGTACCGCGGCACGAAGCAGGAGGCCGACGTCTCGTACGCGTTCGGCTACTCGGGCGACATCATGATCCAGTTCATCCAGCAGCACGACGAGACGCCGTCGATCTACCGCGACATGTACAAGCGCGGCGAAGAAGGCTTCCACCACAGCGGCATCCTCGTCCACGACTGGGAAGACGAGTGCAAGCGCATGACCGACATGGGCTTCGTGAATGCGTGCGAGCTGTGGGCCGACAACGTTAACGCCGCCTACTTCGACACGCGCAGCGTGAACGGCGGCTTCACCGAGCTGCACGGCGACCCGCCGCACATCCTGCAGAGCTTCAAGGGCTGGCGCGACGCGCACCTGAAGCACAAGCCCACGGACAACCCGATCGTGCGGCGCTAGCTAACCGCGTTGAGCCAATCGGGGCCTGGCCATCGGTGCCAGGCACCGATGGCCAGGCCGGAGAGGAGGCACCCGATGACCCGCATCTCGAAGCTCGACCCGAAGGACTGGGATCCCGAGATCCGCGCGATGGCGCGGCCGGAGACGGCGACGCCGCTGGAGCAGGGGCTGATGCGCATGTTCGCGCACCGGCCCGCGCTCGCGAAGGGGATGATGCAGTTCGCGGGCGCGCTGAAGCTGAATCGCACGCTCGGCGAGCGGCTCGTGGAGCTGGTGCGGCTGCGCGTCGCGTTCCACAACCAGTGCCGCAGCTGCATGGCGATCCGCTACCGCGACGCGGTGGCCGACGGCGTCACGGAAGATCTCGTGTGCTCGCTCGAGAAGCCGTACGACGCGCCCGACCTGACGGACGCCGAGAAGGCGGCGCTCGCCTACGCCGACGCGTTCGCGACTGACCACCTCGCGGTGAACGACGCCACGTTCGATCGCCTGCGCAAGCACTTCAGCGAGCCGCAGATCATCGAGCTCGGCATGACGATCGCGTTCTTCGTCGGCTTCGGTCGCCTCGCCGCGACGCTCGACATGGTCGATGAGCTGCCCGAGCGCTTCCAAGACCACAGCCAGCGCATTGCGCCGTGGGGCGAGGAGTCGATCTTGGTGCGTTAGGCGGAGCGCCTTCGCTCAGCGCGGCCTCGCGGCCTGCGGCACCGAGCTCAGCGTGGCCCACTCGCGCCGCTGCGCCTGCGGTGCGGCGACCCAGCCGCAGAACTGCGGGTCGGCCTCGCGGATCTCGCCTTCGATCCACTGGCCGTCGTGCTGGAACAGCCCCCACTTCCCGTCGTGCTCGACGCGCACGCTGCCGTCGGGCATCGCGAGGTACAGCGCCCCGTTGAACGGGTGCTTCAGTCCGCCGCTCATCGCGCCTGCTCCTTGCGCGCGCGCTCCTTCTTCTCGCCCTCCTCGACGAACTCGCCGAGGCGGTGGTGGAGCCAGCGCACCTTCGATTCCTGATAGCTCGCGAGCGACACGCCCGGCTTGTACGTGCTCTCGAGGCCGAGCTGCACCTTCGGCATGTTGAAGAAGTCCTGCTCGAACACCTTGCCGAGGAAGCCGAGACGCGACGACCACGGCTCGTCCGGCGCGAGCCAGTAGATCTTCGCCGGCGGCGGCCGCTTGCCCTCGAACGGGGCGAGCATGATGCACTCCATGATCGAGGTGCGGTGGTCGGTGCCGTTCGGGCGGAAGCGGTAGACGATGCCGTTGAACGCGCCCCACGGATGGAAGTTCGGGAACACCGTGTAGTCGATGCTGTCGACGAGCTCCGCATCGCAGTACTCGTCGGCGCGCTTGCCCGCGCGCGGTCGAATCATCTCGCGCACGCGCTCGGCGCGGAACGCGCGCACGCTCATGCCCTCCGGAATCTTCGGCACCTCGTCGCCCTCGCGCAGATCGAGGCCGTAGCGGAGCTGCTGCTCCTGCGTGGGCGGGTTGTCGAGCAGCAGCGGCGAGAACGTGCCGCCTGGCGTGATCACGCGCGCGCAGTTGCGCCACACGTCCACCTGCGAATTCGTGTCGCCGAGGCTCATCAGGATCTGCGGGTGCGTGCCGTTCACGTGGTACGCCTCGCAGAACGCCTCCTGCGCGATCTTCCAGTTCGCCGGCGCGATCTTCGCCGTGTGCGACTCGACGTAGAGCGTCTCGGGCTTCCAGCGCTCGAACTGCGAGCGCATGTCGGCGATGAACTCGTCGAACGGCTCGCACTCGCGGTCGGGGTTGATGAAGATGAAGCCGCCCCAGCGCCCGACGGGCAGCGAAGGCAGCCCGAACTCGCGGTCTTCGAGGTGCTTGAAGTCCCAGCGCGCCGGGATGTCCTTCAGCTTCCCATCGAGGTCCCAGCAGAAGCCGTGGAACGCGCAGCGCAGCTCGGAGGCGCGGCCGTCGTACTCCTTCAGCATGCGCCCGCGGTGGAGGCACGCGTTCGGGAACGCCTTCACGTCGCCGGACTGCGTGCGCACCACGAGGAACGACATGCCGGCGATGTCGTACTTGTAGTAGTCGCCCGGCACCGGGATCTCTTCCTCGCGGCAGGTGTACTGCCACACGCGCTTCCAGAGGTACTTCACCTCTTTGTCGAACCAATCGCGCGAGATGAAGCGCTCGATCGAGACGTCCTCGTCGCCGAAGTCCATCGGCGACTGGAGGCGCAGCACCGGCGGAACCGGGTGCGTGTCGGCGTCGAGCAGCTGCTGGTAGGTGACGCCCGGCGAGCGCGTCATCGTGTTCGGGTCGAGCGGGCGCGGTCTCTTCGTCATCACGTCTCCTCGTGCTTGCGCGACCTGTTAGGGCTCGCGAACGGTCTCTTCCCTGGCCGCGAACATTAGAACGCTCCCGGCCCGTGCGAAGTGAGGCGCGTCATTTCCCTGGTCCTCGCGCATCTGGCGGGAGGCCATCGCCGCGCGCGCCGTCGCGAGATCGTGCCAGTGCAGCTCCGTCACGCCGTCGAAACGCGGGGCCGCGATCGCGTACGTCTCCGGCAACGGGTGCGTCTGCAGGTAGAAGAGGGCGTTCTCCGTGCGCGCCGCGATCGGGCCGTGGCCGTGCCACCAGCGGCGCTGGAACGCCTCGACGCTCATGCCCTCTTTGCGCTGAAACGGGAACACGCACTTCACGCCTCGCGAGCCGTAGTGGTCGGCCGTGCGCATCACGGTGCGCGCGAGCCCCGTCACGACCGCCGCGAGGCGCGCACCGGGCGTGAGCAGCGTTTCGAGCGCGCCCCGCTCGGCGTGTGCGAGCGCGTCCGCAGCGCGGAAGTGCCAGAGCTCGAGCGCGCCCGCGAACGTCGCGCGCGCGGCCGGGTCGATCTGCTCGGCGAGCGCGCGCGTGAGCGTCACGCCTGCGGCGCGCGGCGTGCTCGCGTCTGCGACGCGCGCAGCGTCCGGGCGGAACGGATCGCCCGCGGCTTCGAGGAAGTAGAAGGTCTTGTACATCGCGCTAGCGCTCGATCCGCACGGGGAGGTGGCGGCGGCCCCACAGGAAGAAGGGCGTGATGCGCTCGCCTGAGTCGATCAGCGACAGCTTCGGGAAGTGCGCGACGAGCGCCTGCAGCGCGGTCTCGGCTTCGAGGCGCGCGAGCGCGGAGCCGAGGCAGAAGTGGATGCCGAGGCCGAATGCGAGGTGCTCCGCCAGCTCGCTGCGCGAGCGATCGAGGCGGAACGTGTCGGGGTCCGCGAACACGCGCGGGTCGCGATTCGCAGCCGCGTAGGAGAGCAGCACCTTCGCGCCCTTCGGAATCGTGACGCCGTGCAGCGCGATGTCGCGCGTGGTCGAGCGCCAGAGCCCGAGCACGGGCGGATCGAAGCGCAGGCTCTCCTCCAGCGCGATGGGCACGAGCTCCGGATTCGCGACGACCGCTCGCCACAGCGCGGGCCGCTCGAGCAGCCGCCACACCATGTTCGTGATCAGCGAGGTCGTGGTCTCGTTGCCGCCGACGAGCAGCTGAGAGACGACGCCGGTGATCTGCGCGTCGTTCAGGCCGTCGTCGTTCTCGACCGCCTCGACGAGCGTGTCGATCAGGTCGCCGCCGCGCGGCCGCGCGCGATGATCGACGATCGCGTCGTAGAGGTACCGGCGCAGCGCCTCGAGCTCGGCCACGAGGGGCGTCGGGTCCGGCATGCCCATCGCCTCGACCGAGCAGTCCGACCAGCGCTTGAACTGCTCGCGCTCGCTCGCCGGCACGCCCAGCATCTCGCTGATCATGATCACGGGCAGCGGGCAGGCGAAGTCGTCGTGCAGCTCGAGCACGTCGCTGCGCACGCTCCCTAACAGCTCGCGCGCGATCTCCTGCGCGCGCGGGCGCAGCGCCTCGATGCGTCCCGGCTTGAACGCGCGCTGCACGATGCGGCGGAAGCGCGTGTGCTCGGGCGGATTCGAGAGCAGGCCGCCGGGCGGCGTGAAGCGCGGGCCCTGGCCCCACTCGCTGGAGAACGTCTCGATGTCGAGCAGCGCGGCCTTCACGTCGGCGTGGCGCGAGAGTGTGTAGAAGGGCGGGTCGAACTTGGCGTAGTGGTGAACCGGCTCGTCGCGCAGCAGCGGCGTCCAGTGCGGGCCGGGGTCGGCGAGGGTCTCCCGCGCGAGCGGATCGAAGCTCATGGCAGGCCCCTCGTGAAGTGAACGCCCACGAGTACCGCAGCGAGCAGGCTCCACGCGATCCCCGTGCGCCGCAGGATCAGCTGGGGCGTGACGTTCTTCAGCGCTTCGGCGGGCGCGACGCCGCGCAGTGCGGGGATGAGCGCGGCGCTGTCGACGTAGAGCGACTGCACCACGAACGCGACGCCGGCGAGCGCGGCGACCCGCAGGCCGAGCTCGGGCTGGAGCAGCGCGAGGAGCAGCAGCGCCATCGCGACGTATCCGAGCTGGCCGCCGAACGCGAGGCCGAAGAACTGCGCGCGCGTGTGCGTGCGCGGATCGAACAGTGGCATCACGACGCCGCGAGCCGAGCCGCGCGGCGGGCTCGCACCGAGCGCGCGGGCGCCCAGCTCGTGGCCCCACTCGTGCGCGACGTAACAAGCTGCGTACGCGAACACGAAGCTCGCGACGCCGAGCACGATTGCGCTCGGCCACGACGCGCTCGCGGCGTGCCAGCTCCGCAGCAAGCTCCAGAGCGCGACGAACGCCGCGAGCAGCAGCACATCGCGCGCGATCCACGCCCCGAGCGAGTGCGTCCAGTCCGCTTTGGGTTCTGCGTTCATCGAATTCGTCCCGCGCTGCGCGAGAGAGTGCGGCAACCTCGCGCGTCTCGCAGCGGAGGCACGATGACGAGCATCGCCGGCAAGGTCGCGTTCGTGACGGGCGGCGCGAGCGGCATCGGGCTCGGCCTCGCCGAGGCGCTCGCGCAGCGCGGCGCGCGCGTCGTCATCGCGGACATCGAGGCCGCTGCGCTCGATCGCGCACGCGCGCAGGTTGCGCGCGGCGGCGCCGAAGTGCTGGCGCTGCGCCTCGACGTGACGGATCGCGCCGCCTTCGCCGCTGCCAGCGACGCCGCGCTCGCGCGCTTCGGCGCCGTGCATCTCCTGTTCAACAACGCGGGCGTGAACGCCGACGGCCCGCTCGATCGCGTGACCTACCAGGACTGGGATTGGGTGCTCGGCGTGAATCTCGGCGGCGTCGTGAACGGGCTGACCACGTTCCTCCCCGAGCTGAAGCGCCACGGCCGCGAGGCGCACGTCGCGAACACCGCGTCGGTCGGCGGGCTCGTCGGCATGCGCAACCTCGGCATCTACAACGCCTCGAAGTTCGCAGTGGTCGGCCTCAGCGAAGCGCTGCGCGCGGACATGAAGCCGCACGGCGTCGGCGTCTCGGTGCTCTGCCCCGGCGTGATCGCGACCGCACTCCCGACGAGTGCGCGCAATCGCCCCGCGGCGCTGGGCGGCGGCGCCGCGTCCGCGCCTGCGCCTGCGAGCGCGGCGGCGCCGCAGCTCATGACGCCCGCGCAGTTCGCGGCGCAGGTGATGGATGCGGTCCTCGCGAACCGCTTCTTCGTCTCGAGCCACGCCGAGTTCCGCGAGCTGGTGGGCCAGCGCAATCGCGCCGTCGACGCGAGCTACCGCGGCGAGGCGGATCCCGCAGCCGTCAGCGCGATGCGCGCGCTGATCGAGCCGTTCTGAGCGCGGCTTCCCCTGACAATTGAGGAGAGAGTCATGACGTACCGAGTCTTCCAATGGGCGAGCGGAACCGTGGGCAAGCACGCCGCGAACGCCTGTCTCGACCGCGGCTCGCTCGAGCTCGTCGGCCTGCACGCGTACTCGCCGGCGAAGATCGGCAAGGACGTGGGCGAGCTGCTCGGCCGCGCGCCCACGGGCGTGAAGGTCACCGGCTCCATCGATGCCGTGCTCGCCTCGAACGCGGAGGTCGTGATTCACACGCCGCTCGCGTCGCTCGTGTACGGCGACAACCCCGAGCAGGACGTGGACGACATCTGCCGCCTGCTCGCCGGCGGCAAGAACGTGATCACCGCGGTCGGGTACCTCTACCCGAAGCACCACGGGCCGAAGCTCGTGGAGCGCCTCGAAGCCGCGTGCCGCGCGGGCAAGAGCACGTTCCACTCGACCGGGCTCAATCCCGGCTTCATGGGCGACCTCCTGCCCTTGCTGATGAGCTCGCTCTCGGCGCGCGTCGAGCGCGTGGAGCTGCGCGAGGTCTCGAACTTCCAGTACTACCCCTCGCCCGAGATCATGTTCGACGCGATGGGCTTCGGCTCCGCGCCGGAGAAGTTCGAGGGCTCGAACCGGCGGCGGAAGTTCTGGCTCGACGGCCTGTTCGGCGAGTCCGCGCGGATGGTCTCGGACGGCATCGGCCTCGGCGTCGAGCGCGTCGAGGGCACGCTCGAGACCGCGCTCGCGAGCGAGGATCTGAAGACCGCGGCCGGCGTCGTGAAGCGCGGGACGGTCGCTGGGCAGCGCTACCGCTGGACCGGCCGCGCGGGCGGCGAGGAGCGGCTGCTCAGCGAGACGGTGTGGCGCATGCACGACTCGGTCGCCCCCGAGTGGCCGCGCGGAAACCACACCATCACGCTCGAAGGCAAGCCCCGCCTGCACCTCGAGCTGAAGCACGACTTCTGCTCGGACGGCCTGCTCGGAACCGCGATGCACGCGGTCAACGCGATCCCCGCGGTCTGCCAAGCGGCGCCGGGGATCCGAACTTTTCTAGACTTGCTGTGGATTTTTCCTGCTAAATGACTCCCGGTTTTTGCAAAGTACACGCGCTTGAACGCATGCAAAGAAGCGCGCGCTCGACCCTCGCGAGGTTCGCACGGGTGCAGAACGCGGCTCGAGATCGAGGCTCGCGAGCGACCTAACAGCTCCGAGCTGGTCGAGGGGGCCGATGGCTTCGAGGACATCACGACTCGTTCTGGCTGCACTGCTCGCGACGGGAGTCGCGCAGGGCGCACGCGCGCAAGACACGGCGGCGACTCCGCCTCCCGCGCCCGCGCCGGCTGAGCCCGCGCGCGAGGGGATCGAGGAGATCATCGTCACGGGCACCAAGCGCCAGCAGGTGTCGCAGGACGTGCCGATCGCGATCACCGCGATCAGCGAAGCGATGATCGACAACCAGTTCCGCACCGACGTGCTCGCGCTCGGCGAGATGACCCCCGGCGTGGCGCTCGGTCAGGTCGCCGGCTTCCGCGCGATCGCCGGCGGCGTGCGCGGCACCGGCCAGAACTCGATCCTCGTGACGCAGGACTCTTCCGTCGTGCTGCTCGTCGACGAGTTCGCGCTCTCGAACGTGCAGGCGCAGTTCGTCGAGCTCTTCGACGTCGAGCGCGTCGAGATCTACCGCGGGCCGCAAGGCACGCTGTTCGGCAAGAGCGCGACCGGCGGCGCGATCTCGATCGTGACGAAGCGCCCCGTGCTCGAGGAGTTCAGCGCCGACTTCGAGCTGCAGTACGGCACGTTCAACGGCTCGGATGGCCCGAGCAGCTCCACGATCAAGAAGTACCGCGCGGCGGTGAACGTCCCGATCACGGACACGCTCGCACTGCGCGTCACCGGCATCGTCGACAAGGACGAGGGCTACTACACGAACGACAAGGACACCTCGACGTTCCCGACGTCTTGGCTGCTCGGCTTTGCTCCGGTCCCGCCCGGCTTCAGCACACGAACCGTGGGCTCGGGCGAAAAGCTCAACAACACGGACGTCCTCGCCGGCAAGGTGAAGCTGCTCTGGCAGCCCTCGGAGATGTACGAGGCCTACTTCATCGCCGACTTCCTCGACGACGACTCGGGCTCACCGCCGGGCGTGAACGAGAGCGAGCCGACGATGCTGCTCCCGCTGCTCGGCTTCCCCTCGATTCAAGACGCGGGCCACAAGGACGTGCTCAGCACCGGCATCAGCAACCAGTGCTTCGAGGGGAACTCGGACGCCCTGTGCGTCAAGGACGGCCATCGGACGAGTGTCGAGGGCTACATGCTCCATCAGACGCTGAACCTCGACAAAGTCACGCTCTTGGCGATCACGGGGTGGCGAAATCAGGAGGAGATCCTCGCCAGCACGTACACCGGTGAGGCCTACGCTTCGCTCTTCGACGCGACGCGCAACACCACGAAGCGCAACACGCAGATCGAGCTTCGCGCGAGCACGAACTTCGAGGGCCCGTTCACGATGGTGGGCGGCTTCTCGTGGACGCGGGAGCAGACCGACATGCTCGCGTACGCGACGGTCGGGTTGCTGAGCCTCGTGACGTTCGTCGACAACGACCGAAACGACGGCATCCCCGCGCCACTCGTGGACTCGAATGGCTTCCTCAATCTGGACACGAGCTACCAGACGGACCCGGGCATGGGCGGCGCCGCGCAAGATCGCAAGACGACCGCGTTCTACGCGGACGGCACGTTCGAGTTCCTCGAGCGCTGGTCGATCACGGCTGGCATGCGCTGGACGAAGGACAAGAAGGACTTCTTCCGCCGCGCGAACTCGGGCGGCCCGTGCACGGCGCTGACGCAGTCCAAAGACGCGGTGGACGTGGATACGGATTCCAACCCGCTCACGCCGCCCGTGTGCCTCGACGCGCGCTCGAACGCGGTCTCGCGCGTCGGAGTGGGGTTCAGCAGCAAGGACCTGAAGCCGTTTGACATCCCGCTGCCCAACTCGGCGTTCGGCATCAACAGCCGCTTCGACGACTCGTGGAGCGAGGTGACGTACCGCTTCGTTCTCGATTACGACCTGACGGACGCGAGCATGGCTTACGTCAGCTTCGCCACGGGCTTCATCCCCGGCGGCTTCACGGAGACGTGCTCGAGTCTCACGACGTGCAACCCGTTCGACTCCGAGACGAACTGGAACGTCGAGGTCGGCTTCAAGGGGCAGTTCCTCGAGAACACGCTTCAGACCAACGCCGCGGTCTTCTTCACGCAGTACAAGGATCTGATTCGCTCGCAGGTGGTGCCCTTCACCGATCCGTTCGGCCTGACGACCCAGGAGACGATCAACGTGAACGCCGGCGTGTCGCAGGCGACCGGCATCGAGCTCGAAGGCACGTGGCTGGCGACCGACGGGCTCTCGTTCTCGGGCAACTTCGCGTACCTGCACCACGAGTACGAGAAGTTCGTTCTCAACGGGAACGACCTCTCGGATCTCGACGTGCCGTTCTCGCCCAAGTTCAAGTGGGGCATCACCGGCACGTACGAGCACGAGATTCCGTGGGGCTCGCTCGCTTACAACCTGATCTACAGCCATCAACACAAGGCGCAGATGTCGGTCTTCAACTCACCGAAGACGCAGATGAGTCAGTGGGACACGATCGACGCCAACGTCACGTTCCGGCCCGAAGGCGACCGGTACTTCTTCACCATTTGGGGGAAGAACCTCACCGACGAGCGCACGCGGCTCGCGGCGAACTCGGTTGCCGGCCTCTGGAACTTCACGATGTACGGGCGCCCGCGCTCGTACGGCTTCGAAGTCGGCGTCGAGTTCGGGGGCGAATAGGCGCGCGATGGGAGCGTTCGATCACTGGGTAGACATGTCGCACCCCGCGAAGCGCCCCGAGCGCCTCACGGAGGTCGACCTGTTCGCCTACGGCGCGCAGGAACACTGGTACGCCGCGTACGACATCCTTCACCGGGAGGCGCCGGTACAGCGCCTCCCGGATGATGGCTTCACACCTGGCACCGACGGCTACGTGCTGACGAAGTACGACGATGTCGCGCGCGTCGTGCGCGATCCGGTGCGGTACAAGCCGACGCTCACGTTCGCCGTGGAAGGCATCCTCGCGGCCGGTCGCACGCCCGACATGACGAACGCGATGATGGAATCGATGGCGACGCTGCGGCCGTCGATCGAGCTGTGGCGCTCGCACCGGCAGGAGCTCACGGATCCGTGGGTCGGGCCGGGCGCGACGCGGCACACGGCGATGGTCACGGAGTGCGCGGATCGGCTGATCGACAAGTTCATCGATCGCGGCGAGGTCGAGTTCATCTCGGAGTTCGCACGCCCGCTGCCGCAGATGGTGATGGCGCGCGTGCTCGGCTTCCCCGAGTCCGACATCCCGAAGCTCGCCGAGTGGGGCACCGCGCAGGTCGCCTCGTTCGTCTGGGGCAAGAGCCATCGCAACCAGGTCACGCCCGAGCAGATGCGCGAGCAGTTCACCTGGCTCGACGGCTTCAAGGAGTACGTGCAGCGCGCGGTCGAGCAGAAGCGCGCGAATCCGCAGAACGACATGATCAGCTTTCTCACGCAGGTGACTTATCAGGCGCTCGGCCGGAAGCTCAGCGACATCGAGATCAACGGCATCGTCTACGCGATGGTGCTGGGCGGGCTCGAGACGACGCAGTACGCGATCGAGGAGCAGGCGCAGCTGCTCTGCGAGCAGCCGAACGTGTGGCGTGCGCTGAAGGCCGACCGCGAGAAGATTCGCGGCTTCACCGAGGAAGCGATGCGGCTGCGCGCTCCGACGCAGGGCCTCTCGACGCGCATCACGACGCAGGACGAGGTGTTCCAGGGCGTGACGGTGCCGAAGGGCTCGCTGCTCCATCTGCGCTGGGCGGCGGCGAACATCGACCCCGAGGAATGGGAGAACGCGAACGAGCTTCAGCTCGACCGCAAGGCGGTGACGAAGCACCTCACGTTCTCCGCGGGCCCGCGCGTGTGCCCGGGCGCCGGCATCTCGCGCCTCGAGCAGGTGATCGCGTGGCGGCGCTTGTTCGCGCGGATCGACACGCTCGAGTACGCGCCCGACGTCGAGATCAAGCATCAGCCGGGGATCATGCTCGGCACGCTCGCGTTGAAGCTGCGCTTCACGAAGGCGGCGACGCCCGGCTAGCTGCGCAGCGCCTCAGTAGACGCGCTTCGTGTCTCCGCTCGCTGCTCCCGCGCGCACCTGCTTCAGCTCCGCGCGCACGCCGTCGCCGAGCGCCTGCTGGTCGGCGGACACGGTGATCAGGCGGAAGCCCAGCTCGCGCCGGCGCGCGGCGAGCGCCGCGCTCGCGTGGATGCCCGGCACGATGCCGCGCGCGGTGCATGCGGCGACGATGCGAGTCAGTGCCGCGACGAACTCGGGGCGGTCGTCGTTGTTGCCGGGCGGGAGGCCGAGCGTGATCGAGAGGTCCGCGGGGCCGACGTACACGGCATCGATTCCGGGCACGTCCAGGATCGCGTCGATGTTCTCGACGGCCTGCTTCGTCTCGATCATCGGGATGCAGGCGACCTCCGCGTTGGCGGTGGCGTAATAACTCCCGCCTTCCTGCATGAACGCGCGCAGCGGCCCGAACGAGCGCGCGCCCTGCGGCGCGTAGCGGCAGGCCGCGACGGCCGCGCGCGCCTCGGCGGGCGAATTCACCATCGGCACGATCACGCTCATCGCGCCGGCGTCGAGCATCTTGCCGATGATGCCGGGCTCGTTCCACGGCACGCGCACCACCGGCGAGCTCGCGCCGAGGTTGATCGCTTGCAGCATCCCCACGGCGTCGCGGTAGTCGACGAGGCCGTGCTGCATGTCGATGCACACGTAGTCGAAGCCCGCGCGCGCCACGACCTCGGCGGAGACGCTGCTCGGGATCGAGAGCCACGCGCCGTGGGTCGGGTTGCCTTGCTTCCATGCGGACTTGATCGCGTTCGCCATGGCGCAACACGCTAACCCGCTCGCGTATCGTGCCGCGCTTCATGAAGGGAGCGTCGCGATGGAGAGAGAGCTCGCGGGCAAGGTGGCGATCGTCACGGGGGCGGGGCGGATGCGCAGCATCGGGCGGCCGATCGCGCGGCTGCTTGCGCGCGCGGGCGCCGACATCGTGGTGACGGGCACGGGCCGCTCGCCCGAGCGCTACCCCGAGGACGAGAAGAAGGCGGGCTGGCGCGACATCGAGAGCGTCGCGGAGGAGGTGCGGGCGGAAGGCGCGCGCTGCCTCGCGCTCGTGTCGGACGTGCGCGACGAGGCGGCGGTCGACGCGCTCGTGGCGCGCACCGCGCGCGAGCTCGGGCGGCTCGACATCGTGGTGAACAACGCCGGCGCCGCGCGCGGCGAAGACCGCGTGGCGTGCGTCGATCTCCCGTACGCGGCGTGGAAGCAGGTCGTCGTGACCAACCTCGACGGCACGTTCTTGCTCTCGCGCGCCGCCGCGCGGCAGCTCATCAAACAGGGGCAGGGCGGCAGCATCGTGAACATCTCCTCGATCGCCTCGAAGCTCGCGCCCGCGAACACCGCTGCGTACGCCGCCTCGAAGGCGGGCATCAACGCGCTCAGCCACGCGCTCGCGATGGAGCTCGCGCCGCACAGGATTCGCGTGAACGCGGTGTGCCCCGGCGTGATCGACACCTACCGCATGGACGACGTGGGCCGCGGCGAGGCGTGGCAGCAGATGGTGAAGCAGATGATCCCGCTCGGGGCGCCGGGCGACGGCTGGGAGATCGCCGAAATGACGCTCTTCCTCGCCTCGCCGCGCGGCGCCTGGATCACCGGCCAGGCGATCAACGTGGACGGCGGGACGGTCTGGCACTGACCTGCGGGATCCCCAGAGGGGGGACGTTCCGCAAGCAAGTAAAGCAACACTTTCTTTACTTTCTTGCGGAACGTCCCTGATGCGAGGCCTCGTCGGGCCGGCGCCTCAGATCCCCAGATCCTGCAGGTTGTAGTCGCGCAGGCCCGCCCTCGCCTCGGGCGTCCAGCGGTACTCGCTATCGCGCCCCGCGTGCGGCGCGTACGCGAACGCGCGCTCGTGCGGGAAGCGCTGGCGGCGCGCGTCGATCGCGTAGCCGATCACGCGCGAGCGGCTCGCGATGTAGGCCTCGTCGTAGGTGGCGACGGGGTTGTGCACGCCGCCGGTGCGCACGCCGAGCACGGAGCTGCGGCGGTGGAAGCCGAAGTTGATCGTGACGCGCGGCTTCTGGCTGACGTTCGCGAAGGAGCCGTGGATGACCTGGCGACTGCAGATCGCGACGTCGCCGGGCTCGCACACGAGGGGCACCGCGGCGGGCAGGCGGTCGCTGCCCGCCGCGCGCGCCAGCGCCACGATGTCGGCCCTCGCGTGATGCGAGCCAGGCACGACCCACAGGCCGTTCGCGGCGTCGCAGCCATACAGCTGCGCCATGAAGTTGAAGCCGTGCGTGTCGTCGTCGAGCGCGGGGCTCTCCCAGTGCGTCCACGCGTCCTGGTGCCACGCGACCGAGCCGCCGAGGCCGGCGTGCTTGATCCACACCGCCTCGTTGAACGGCGTGAAGTCCGGGCCGTTGATCGCGGCGGCAACCCCTAACAACTCCGGGTGCGCGTACACGCGCAGGCACGCCTCCGAGAACTGGAGCGAGCCGAGCACGAGCTGCAGCACGTGCTCCGGCGCGCCGGCCGGCCGCGCGGGCTCGCTCATCTTCACGGGATGCCGCCCGTGCGCGGCCGCGGTTCCGCCGAGCGGGTCGGAGAGCGGCTTCACCCAGCTGAGGTTCGGCGCCTTGCACTCGCTGCTCAGTGCGGGGCGGCCGTGCTTGTCGAGCGGCGCGCCCTTCGCGACCGGTGCGCGCTCGAGCAGCTCGTTCACGTCGCGCTCGAGGTCGGTCAGCTCGTCCTCGCCGAGCACTCCGGTGAAGACGAAGAAGCCGCAGCGCGCGTACGCGTCGCGAATCTCCGGCGCGAGGCCGCCGTTCGCGGCGAAGCGAATCGGCCCGCGGTTGCCGAGCGCGAGCGCGCGCTGCGTCCCTGCCTCGCGGTACTTCTGCATCGCGGGCTCGTCGTCGCCGTAGTCGGCCTCGAACACCGGCGCGTTCAGTCCACGCAGCATCACAGGCCTCCGTCGGCGAGCGCGAACGACGGCTCCGTACCGATCACGCCTTCCGCTTCGAGCGCATCCATCTCCGCGCCGCTCAGCGCGAGCAGAGTCCCGAGCACTTCGCGCGTGTGCTCGCCGAGCAGCGGCGCGGGCAGCTCGATCGCGTGCGGCGCATCGCTCGTGCGGTGCGGCGCGCTCGGGCTCGGCTGCGTGCCCACCACCTCGCGCTCGATCCACTGCCAGAAGCCGCGCGCTTCGAGCTGGGGATGCAGCAGCACCTCGTTCACGTCGTGAACCCCGGCGGCGGGGATGCCGCGCGCGCGCAGGATCTCGACGACGTCGTCGCGCTCGCGCGCGAGCGCCCAGGCAGAGATCGCCGCATCGATGCGCTCGTGCTCCGCGCGGCGCGCGGCTGCGCCCTCGAGCGCGGGATCGAACAGCGCGCTGTCGCCGACCGCATCGCGCAGCGCGAGCCACTGCGCATCGCTCGTCACCGTGAGCGTCAGCCACTGGTCCTCGCCCGCGCAGCGATAGTTCCCCTGCGGCGCGTAGCTCGCGTGCCGGTTGCCGAGCCGTGGCGGCGCTTCGCCGAGCAGCGCTTGATGCGCCACGCCCTGAACGCCGAGGCTGGTCAGGGCCTCGGCCTGGGAGAGGTCGACGAGCTGGCCCTCGCCGGTGCGCTTCACGTGCAGCAGCGCGAGCGCGAGGGCCGCGGCGCCGTGCACGCCGGCGACCGGATCGCCGAGTGCGATGTGCGACATGGTCGGCGGCTCGTCCGGGTTGCCGTTCTGGTGCGGCAGCCCCGAGGCCTGCTCGACCGTGGAGCCGTACGCGCGAAACTCGTGCATCGGCCCGCCGCGTCCGAACGGCGGCATCGTCACGATCGCGAGGCGCGGGTTGATCATCAGCAGCTCGCGCTCGCCGAGGCCGAGCTTGTCCATCACGCCCGCCGAGAAGTTCTCGATCACGGCGTCGGCCTCGGCGACCAGCCGCTCGAACACTGCGCGCCCGCGCGGCACGGTGAAGTCGAGCGTGATGCCGAGCTTGTTGCGGTTCACCATGTTGTGCGAGACGGACTTCTCGTAGAGCCGCTCGCGCAGGAAGCGCTCGCTCACTTCGGGTCCGCGCCACCAGTCGATGCGCTGGCGCGACTCGATCTTGATCACCTCCGCGCCGAGATCGGCGAGGTGGCGCCCTGCGAGCGGTCCCGCCCAGCCCATCGTGAGATCGAGGATGCGCACGCCCCGTAACAAGTCGGGGCGCAGCGTGGGCTCGCGCAGCGGAGCGCGCTGCTCGGCTGCGCCGACGGGGCTCGTGCGCGGCGACGGCGGCGCGCCGCACTCGCCGAGCTTCGCGACGCGCGCGGCGCCGAGCGCGGGCGTGCGCGTGAGGCGGAAGGGCTGGCTCGGTGCGCGGAGCGTGCGTCCACTCGCGAGCGCGACGTCGCGCAGGCTGCCGCGCGCTTCGAGCTGCGGGCTCGCGAGCAGCTGCGCGGGCGTGTGCACGCGCGTGAGCGGAATGCGGCGCGCCTGGCCTGCCTCCACCCACTCGTCGGCGCTGCGCGTGAGGAAGACCGGGGCGAGCGCGGCGTCGACGGCGTCGCCGTGGATGAGGCGCTGGTTGTACGTGCGGAAGCGCGGGTCGCGCGCGGCCTCGGGCAGGTCCAAGAGCGCGCACAGGTCGCGCCACTGCTTCGGCGTGAGTGCCGTCACGCCGAGCCAGCCCTCGCGCGTGGCGTAGATCGTGGCGGGGTAGTTCGGCGGGAAGCGGTTCAGCCCGAGGCGCAGGAACAGATCGGCCCAGCCGAAGAACGCGATCGGCGCGACCTCGGTGAGGCACATCGCGGACTCGAGCACGGACACGTCGACCACGGCGTTCGCGCGCGCGCGGCCGAGCTCGCGTGCGGTCAGCTCGGCGCTGAGTGCGATGAATGCGGTGACCCCGCCCAGCAACGAGAGCGGGAAGCCCGCCGGTATGCGCGGTGTGTCGCCGGGTTTGCCGAAGCCTTTGATCCAGCCGACCTGCGCGGCGATCGTGGCGTCGCTCCCGGCCGTGCTCGCGAGCGGCCCCGTGAGGCCGTGCCACGAGAGCGCGCCCACGATCGCGCGAGGTGAAGCCTCGTGGATCCGCGCGTGCCGGATGCGCGGCGGGCCGAAGTCGAGCACGATGTCGGTGCCGGCACACCAGCGCAGCGCGTCGGCTTCGCTCGCGACGATCGCGCTCTCCTTGCTCGGCGAGAGCAGCCCGTGCAGGGCGCTCTCGCCGCCCGCGAGCGGTGCGAGGCGGCGCGTCTCGAAGCCGCCGGGCGGCTCGAGGTCGATCACGCGCGCGCCGAAGTCGGCGAAGAGGCGCCCGCAGGCGGCTGTGGCGACTGTGCCGCCGAGGTCGACGACCGTGATTCCTGCCAGCGGGCGCGTGGCCATGCCGCGAGTGTGCCTCATGTGGAGCGCGATCTGGCGAGGGTTTGCGTGAGCCGCCTGCCGGAACGCAGGAAGCTCTGCGAACGTGGCCGCCCCACAGCACAAAGGGGCCCGCTTGCGCTTCTCACCCGCTCGTCTTGGATGCGCCGCACTCGTTGCGGGCGCGCTCGCTCCCGCCGGCGCGGTCGCCGCGGGGGTCGAGGAGATCGTGGTCACGGCCTCGCGTGTCGAGCAGAACCTCTCCGAGGTGCCGCTCGCGGTCTCGGTCGTGTCGCTCGATCAGATTCAGCGCCGCCAGATGCTCTCGCTCGACGAGTCGCTGCTGCGCGTGCCAGGCCTCTACTTCTCGAACCGGTACAACTTCTCGCGCGACCTGCGCATCGCGATCCGCGGCTTCGGCGCGCGCGCGAATTTCGGCGTGCGCGGAATCGAGGTGAGCGTCGATGGGATCCCGTCGACTGCGGCGGATGGTCAGACCGCGCTCGACGATCTCGACCTCGCGAGCGTCTCCCGGGTCGAGGTGATTCGCGGTCCGGCGTCCGCGCTCTACGGCGCCTCGGCCGGCGGCGTGATCAACATCTTCACGGAGGACGGCGCGGAGACTCCGTTCGCCGAGGCCCGCGTGAGCTTCGGCAACTACGGCTTCGAGCGGCACACGCTGAAGGCGGGCGGGCAGGCGGGCAAGCTCAACTACTTCGTGAACGGGTCGTACCTCAACTATCAGGGCTATCGCGGCCACTCGCGGGTCGAGCACGGCACCTGGGGCGCCAAGCTCCGCTACGAGTTCTCGGATGGCTCGATCGGCCAGCTGATCGTGCGCGGAGCGGACTCACCCACGGCCGACGACTCGGGTGGGCTCACGTTGGCGGAAGTCCAGAGAGACCGGCGCCAAGCGCGTTTGCGCAACGTGCAGCTCGACGCGGGCGAGGCGGTGAAGGAGCAGAAGCTCGGCCTGACGTGGCAGAAGGACTGGGACGTGCACGCGCTGCGCCTGCGCAGCTTCGCGAACTGGCGCGACTTCGACGCGAAGCTTCCGCTCACCCCTGCGCTCGGCACCGGTGTCGTGCACTTCGATCGCGTGTTCGCGGGCGGCGGCGCGCAGTACAGCAACTCGACGCCGCTGTTCGGACTCGAGAGTCGCGTGACGATCGGCATCGACGTGGAGGCGATGACCGACGATCGCCAGCGTTGGCCCAACGTGAATGGATCGCCCGGCGCGCTCGCCTTCGACCAGGAGGAGATCGCGCGCAACGTCGGCATCTACCTGCAGCACGAGCTCGCGCTCGGCGAGCGCCTGCGCGTCCAGAGCGGCTTGCGCTACGACCGCATTCGCTACGAAGTCGACGACCACTTCGGCGCGAACGGCGATCAGTCGGAGAAGCTGAAGTTCGACGAGGTGAGCCCGTTCGTGGCGGCGAGCTTCGACGCGCTCGATTCGCTCACGCTGTTTGCGAACTACTCCACGTCGTTCGAGACGCCGACCTTCACCGAGTTCGCGAATCCCGCCGACAACGGCACTGCGGGCGGCTTCGCGAACGTCGCAGCGCAGACCGGGCAGGGCATCGAGCTGGGTGCGCGGGGCGTTCTCGCGGACCGCGTGCGGTACGAGCTCACCTACTACCGAATCGAGGTGGAAGACGAGGTCACCACCATCACGAACGTCGGGGGCCGAGCGTTCTTCAACAACGCGGACACGGATCGCCAGGGTGTCGAGCTCGGAGTTGCGGCGGAGCTGCTCGCGGGGCTCACGCTCTCGGGGACGTACACGTACAGCGATCTCGAGTTCGAGAAGTTCCCGAACGTGCCGCTCGCCGAGGGCAACCGACTCCCGGGCGTGCCGAAGCACGCGGCCTATCTCGAGCTCGCTTACGAGCACGAGTCGGGCTTCTTCGCGAAGTGGGACTGGAGCCGCGTCGGTGCGCTCTACGCCAACAACCTGAGCACGACGCGCGTGAAGGCGTACGACCTGTCGAGCCTCGTGTTCGGCTGGGACATCGCACTGAGCGAGTGGACGCTCACGCCGAGCTTAGGCGTGAGCAACCTCTTCGACGAGCGGTACTTCCAGGAGATCCGCATCGAGGACGCGACCTCGCGCTACTACGAGCCCGCGCCCGACCGCAACTACTTCGGCGGCCTGCGCGTGCGCTTCGAGTTCGGCGCGCGCTGAGCGTCACTTCGAGGGCGGCAGGAGGACCGCGTCGATCACGTGCACCATGCCGTTCGACGCCGGGATCGAGGCGACCACTTTCGCGCCGTTGATCGAGAGCGCGTCGCCGTCGCGCGCGATCGTGGTCTTGCCGCCGTTCGCCATGCCTAACACCTGGCCGTTCTGCAGACTCGCGGCGCCCAGCGAGGACGTGGTGACGTGGTACTTCAGCACGTTGCGCAGCGCGTCGGCGTTCTCGGGCTTCAGCAAGTCGTCGAGCGCGCCGGCCGGCAGTGCCTCGAATGCGGCGTTGGTGGGCGCGAACACCGTGAGCGGGCCGGACGCCGCGACGGACGTGACGTAGTCCGCTGCCTGCAGCGCGGCCACGAGTGTCGTGTGGTCGGGCGAACCCGACGCGATGCTGACGATGTTCGTCGCGTCCAGCGGCGGGATGTTCGAGACCGGTGCTGCCGAGCTCGCGGCAGGCTCGGGCGCGGCGGGCTCCTCCTTCGCGCACGAGGCGAGGGCGAGGGCGGAAGCCACAACGAGGGCGATCGAGCGGGCCATGGCGTCTCCTTCCGCCGCCTCCCCTCGCAAGCCGAGTGCCAGGACAGCGGGGCGGCAGCTTGACGCTGGGGCCGAGATGGATGGGCGCCGTGCCGCAGCGCGAGGCGATTTGACGAATGACTGTCGCGCTTCACACCGCGGCGCCGGCGCGGCGCCCCGACGCGAATGCGTGCTGCATGTCGCGCGCAGCGAGCGCGTCCCCAGCGAGGTGCACCTCGATGCCGCGCGCAACCAGCGCGTCGTAGAGGGAGCGGCGCGGCGCGGAGCCGGTCTCGAACACGACGAGGTCCGCAGCGACTTCGCACTCGGCCGCGCTGTCGAGATCGCGCAGCACGACGCCCTCCCGCGAGATCGCACTCACGATCGTGCGCGTGTGCAGCGCGAAGTCCGCGTGCGAGCGCAGCCGCGCGTTGTACGGCTCGGACTGAAGCGAGGGCCCGAGCTCCGAAGCGAGCGACCATTGCCCGGTGACGAACGTGACGTGCGCCCCCTGAGCGAGGAGGTGCTCGGCGATCGACGCGGCCGAGACGTGGCCGTAGTCGTCGTACACGACCGCGCGCTTTGCGCCTTCGCCGCGGCGCCCGGCGAGTACGTCTTCGGGCACGCAGACGTGCGCGAGGTCGACGCCTGGAATCGAGAGGGTGGGAAGATGGCGCGAACGGCCGTCGCGCCGCGGCTCGCCGCCGGTCGCGACGATCACGGCTCCATAATCACTCGGGGCGATCTCGTGCGCGTGCACGGGCGTCGCGAGGCGAACCTCGACGCCGTGCAGCGCGAGCTCCTGCGCGAGCCAGCGCGCGATCACGACCATGTCCTCGCGATGCGGCGCCCGGCGCGCGAGCTGCGCGACGCCGCCCAGCTGCGTGCCCGCCTCGCACAGCGTCACGCGGTGGCCACGCCTCGCAGCGGTGAGCGCGGCCTCCATGCCGGCCACGCCGCCGCCGACGACGAGAACGCGCCGCGGAGACCGCGCGGGCGCGAGTGCGGCGTTCTCCTCGCGGCCGGCATCGGGGTTCACGAGGCAGCCCACGCTGCCCGCGGCGCCCAACAAGCCGCCCACGCAGCCCTGGTTGCAGCTGATGCACGGCCGCACGCGCGCCGCCTCGCCGCGGAAGCTCTTCGCGACGATCTCCGGATCCGCGATCGTGGCGCGCACCATCGAGACGAGATCGGCCTGGCCGGCGCGCACGATCTGCTCCGCATCGTGCAGGTCCATCACGCGCCCGGTCACGATCGTGGGCACGCGCACCGCTTTCGTGACGGGCTCGCTCGTGGGCAGCTCGTAGCCGAGCGGCTCGTGCATCGCGCCGATGAACTTGTGGAAGGCGTAATAACTTCCGAGCGAGACGTTCACGAAGTCGACGAGCCCCGCGGCCTCGAGGATCTCCGCAGTCTGGCGTGCCTCGTCGGGCTGAATCCCACCGGCGATGCCTTCGCTTCCTGACAACCGCACGCCCACCGGATACTCGGGGCCGACCGCGGCGCGGATCGCGGCGAGCGCCTCGCGCAGAAAGCGCGTGCGGTTTTCGAGCGAGCCGCCGTAGCCGTCCGTGCGGCGATTCGTGAGCGGCGAGAGGAATTGGCAGGGCAGGTAGCCGTGCGCGCCGTGAATCTCGACGCCGTCGATGCCGCCCTGCTGACAGCGCCGCGCCGCCGCGGCGAAGCCCGCGACGACTTCGTTGATCATCGCGTGGGTCATCGGGATCGGCGTGTTCCCCGCGAGCGCTTCGGGAACTGACGACGGCCCCCACGACGCGCCGCCATCGAGCGGATTCCCGTTCGAGCCGCCGTGCCAGAGCTGCTGGAACACGCGCATGCCGTGGGCGTGAACCGCGTCCGCGACTTTGCGGTAGCCGGCGATCACGCCGTCGTGGAAGGCGATGATGCCGCTCGGCGAGCTCGGGTGAACCGCGGCGATCTCGAGGAAGCTGAGGCCGACGCCGCCGCGTGCGCGAGCCTCGTGGTAGGCGATCACGCGCGGCGAGATCTCGCCGCGGCAGAAGCCGGTGGCGTGCGCGGTGCGCACGATCCGGTTCGGGATCGTGCAGGCGTTGATGCGGATCGGCTGCTGCAAGAGCTCGTAGGGCATCGGGCCTCCGCGGTTCGCCCGCGAGAGTACGCCGATCGCCCTCGCTTGAACGCGTTCCTTCGCGGTAGGCTCGCGCCCTCGCGACCGGAGGTCCCATGGCGCAAGTCTCGATCCGCGACGACATCCTCTCGCTCACGCCCGAGGGCCCGCGGCTGATCGGCAGTCGCTGCAAGTCGTGCGACAACCACGTGTTCCCGTTCACGAAGGGTTGCGCGCGCTGCACTGGCACCGACATGGAGCGCGTCGTGCTGGGCACGCGCGGGAAGCTGTGGGCGTGGACGATTCAGGGCTTTCCACCCAAGGCGCCTCCGTATCTGGGAGAGGACGACCCGACGAAGTTCAGGCCCTACGGCGTGGGCTACGTCGAGCTGCCGGGCCAAGTGAAGGTCGAAGCGCGGCTCACGGAAGCGGATCCGCGGAAGCTGCAAACGGGGCTCCCGATGGAGCTCGTCACGGTGCCGCTCCGCAAGGACAAGGACGGCAACGAGATCGTCACTTACGCCTTCGCGCCAGTTTCTTAGGGGCCGCGGCGCGCAGCCGAAGCACCCCTAACAAGGAGAACAGATGACGGACGTCGCAATCGTCGGAGTCGGCATTCACCCCTTCGGCCGGCACGAGGGCGTGTCGGGCATGGAGCAGGGCGCGCACGCGGTGCGCAGCGCCTGCAAGGACGCGGGCATCGAGTGGAAGGACGTGCAGTTCGCGTTCGGCGGCAGCGCCGCGGCGGGCGCAGCGGACACGATGGTTTCGCAGCTCGGGCTCACGGGCCTGCAGTTCATCAACGTCGCGAACGGCTGCGCGACGGGCGGCTCGGCGCTGTTCAGCGCGTACAACACGATCCGCTCGGGCGCCTTCGATCTCGGCATCGCGATCGGCTTCGACAAGCACGAGCGCGGTGCGTTCCGGGTCGAGAGCGGCGGCAAGGGCGTCGATTGGTACGGCGGCAGCGGCCTGGCCCTGACGACCCAGTTCTTCGGCATGAAGATCAACCGCTACATGGAGCAGTACGGCGTCTCGCAGAACGCCCTCGCGAAAGTGGCCGCGAAGGCGTTCCGCAACGGCGCGCTGAACGAGAACGCGTGGCGCAGGAAGCCCCTCAGCGAGGAGGAGATTCTGGCCTCGCCGATGCTCTCGTACCCGCTCACGCAGTTCATGTTCTGCAACCCCGGCGAAGGCGGCGTGGCGCTGCTGCTCGCGCGCGGCGATCAGGCGCACAAGCACACGAAGAAGCCCGTGTTCCTGAAGGCCGCGGTCGTGCGCTCGCGCCGCTTCGGCAGCTTCGAGGTGCTCGCGCCTTCGCTCGCGCTCGACTGGAGCGCGGGGCCGACGGTGGACGCCTCGAAGGCCGCGTTCGAGATCGCCGGCATCGGACCCAAGGACGTGAACGTGGCGCAGCTGCAGGACACCGAGACCGGCGCCGAGATCATGCACATGGCGGAGAACGGCTTCTGCGAGCACGGCGAGCAGGAGCACATGCTGGCGAAGGGCGAGACCGAGATCGGCGGGCGCTTGCCCGTGAACACCGATGGCGGCTGCCTCGCGAACGGCGAGCCGATCGGCGCCTCGGGCCTGCGCCAGGTCTACGACATCGTGGTGCAGCTGCGCGGCGACGCTGGCAAGCGCCAGGTACCTAACAATCCGCGCGTGGGATACACGCACGTCTACGGAGCGCCCGGCATCAGCGGGGTGAACATCCTCACGCGCTGAGCCGCGCTGCTCCGAACGAGCGAGATGCACATGACGCCCGACGAGATCCGCACGCTGCGCGAGCTGATGGAGTACGAGGCGGCGCGCAAGGCGCCGCCCGAGGGATTCCCCGTGCTGCCGGACCTGCCGGCGGGGCGGTACACGGATCCGCGCTTCTTCGCGCTCGAGCAGGAGCACATCTGGCGCAAGTCGTGGCTGTTTGCGGCCCACGTCGACGAGCTGCCGGAGCCCGGTTGCTTCCGCCTCTGGGAGAACGCGGGGCAGCCGGTGCTGCTCGTGCACGGGGAAGACGGAGAGATTCGCGCCTTCTACAACACGTGCTCTCACCGCGGCGCGCCGATCGTCACCGAGCAAAGCGGCAAGCGGCCCGGCAAGCACCCGCGCCTCGTCTGCCGCTACCACGCCTGGACGTACAGCACGAAGGGCGAGCTGCTCGCGGTGAAGAACCCTGAGGATTTCCGCGGGCTCGATCTGTCGTGCCGCGGCCTGAAGCCGGTTCGCTGCGAGCGATTCGGGAATCTCGTATGGGTGAACTTCGACGAGTGCGCTCCGACGCTGCGCGAGTGGCTCGGTCCCATCGCCGACGAGTGGAGCGAGTTCCAGTTCGACCAGTGCCGCCTCGCCGCGCGCCATGCATGGGTGCTCGACTGCAACTGGAAGATCGCGATGGAGGCGAACACCGAGGTCTACCACGTCAGCAGCATCCACCCGACCACCGTCGCGCCGATCCTCGACGACCGGCGCAACGTCAACACGCTCTACCCGGGCGGACACGGCCGCATGATCGCGCCGCGGCCGCAGGGCGAGGAGAAGTCCTACTTCCAGCGCAGCACGCGCATCCCGTATCGCGAGATCGAGACGGTCGGCGAAATCGCGCGCACGTGCACGCACTCGTACAACGTGTTCCCGAATTGGGTTTCGCCGCTGAGTCAGTACGTGCTGCCGCCGCTGCTGTTCTGGCCGATCGGCATGAACAAGTGCTTGTTCGAAACGTTCACGTTCGCGCCGGAGTGGGGCGACCTCCCGAAGCCCGATCAGTGGACGGAGAACGGCGGCGAGCGGCTTGCCCAGGTGCTGCGCGAAGACACCGAGTTCGGCGTGTGGATCCAGAAGTCGGTCGAGTCGAACGGCTTCCGCGGCGTGCCGCTGAGTTATCAGGAAGCGCGCATCTATCACTGGAACCAGGCAGTCGACCAGCTGATCGGGGTCGAGAACATTCCGCCCGAGCTGCGCGTCGCGCAGGTGATCGGGCCCGAGTGGATGTGGCCGAACGATCCGCGCGTGGCGGAGATGCGGCGCGGGTAGGAGCAGGCATGCGCAACCTGGCGATCCTCACGCTGCTGGTCGCGCTCGCGTCGCCCACGACTGCCGAGCCCAAGATCGAGTGCGAGATGAAGTTCACGCTGCGCGGCTGGTCGTTCGGCTTCCGCAGTGCGAACGGCGCGGGCACCGTCACGTGCTCGAACGGCGAGACGTTCCCGGTGAAGCTCCGCATCCGCGGCGCCGGGTTCACGGTGGGCAAGTCCGTGATCGAGGACGGTAGGGGCACGTTCTCGAGCGTTGCGCGCGTCGACGAGATTCTCGGCGGATACGCAGCCGCCGAGGCCGCGGCAGGCGTAGTCAAGTCCGCGGGCGGGCAGGTGCTGACCAAGGGCGAGGTGTCGCTCGCGCTCGGCGGCACTGGGCGCGGCTGGGATCTCGGCGTCTCGATCGGGCGGCTGCAGATCACGCGCGAGTGAGCGACCGGATCGCGCAGCACTCCGTTGCGGAGTGAGGCTCGTCACTGGCCGAGTGCGTGAGTGCCGTGACTCTCGCGAGAGTCGGGAGCCAGCCAATGCGAGCGCGAGGTGCCGGATGGTTCGGGCTGACGGGCGCTGCGGCATTGATCGTCGCCTGCGGCGGCGGAAGTGACGGCGGAGGAGCCCCGGGTCCTCCTCCCCCGCCAGCGACCGTTCGCTTCGTGCCGGCATTCGGCGGCGAGCTGTTCGCGTCGCCGGTGAAGCTCGTGCAGCACCCGAGCGACGCGGACCGCTGGTACGTCGTCGAGCAGCGCGGCCGCGTGTTCACATTGCGCGCATCGAACCCGGCCGGGACGCGCGCGCTCGCGGTCGACGTGGAGGCGCTTTTCGACCTCTCGACGGGCGGCGAAGAGGGCTTGTTAGGGATGGCGTTCAGCCCGAGCTTCGCGGCGAATGGCGAGGTGTTCTTCGCCTACACCGACCAGCGCGCGGGCGGCGGGAGCGACTCGGTCGTCGCGCGCTTCGCGAGCGCAGACGGCGGGCTCACGTTCGCGCCAGTTGCGGGCAACACAGGCGTGCTCCGCTTCGACTCGGAGCAGAGCAACCACAACGCGGGCGATCTCGCGTTCGGCCCGGACGGTTTCCTCTACGTCGCTACGGGAGACGGCGGGGGCGCGGGCGACCCCGACCCCGAGGACGGGCAGAACCTCTCCACGCTGCTCGGGAAGGTCCTGCGCATCGACGTGTCCACCGCGCCGTACGCGATCCCGCTCGACAACCCGTTCGCGGGGACCGCCAATCGGGGCGAGATCTGGGCGTACGGGCTGCGCAACCCATGGCGGATGAGCTTCGACCTGCAGACCGGCGAGCTGTGGCTCGGCGACGTCGGGCAGGACGCGCGCGAGGAGATCGATCGCATCGTGAAGGGCGGCAACTACGGGTGGGACTGCCGCGAGGGCGACGTGTCGTTCGACCCGGACCCGAACTGCATGCCGCCATTCGTAGAGCCGGAGGTCGCGCATCCGCGCAGCGAAGCGCGCTCGATCACGGGCGGATACGTCTACCGCGGCAGCGCGCTCCCGTCGCTGGCGAACAGCTACGTGTACGGAGACTTCGCGACGGGGCGCGTGTTCGTCTATCGCTTTCAGGCGAACCCGACGCGCGTCGACGAGCTCGCGGCGCCGTCGGGCCTCAGCCCCTCGAGCTTCGGCCAAGGCCGTGACGGCGAGATCTACGTGCTCGACTACGGCGGCACGCCATCGATCTATCAGCTCGCTCCATGACGCACTGATGCGAGCCACCTTGCGGCCCTCGCGTGGAAGTTGAACCGTCCGGCGATGCCGCTGATCCAGACGCAGATCGACCCGCGCAGCGAGGACTTCCGCGCCAACGATGCAGCGATGCGCGCGCTCGTGGCGGATCTGCGCGCACAGGTGGAGCGCGTCGCGGCGGGCGGGCCGGCAGACGCAGTCGCGAAGCACGCGAAGGCGGGCAAGCTGAGCGCGCGCGAGCGGCTCGACTTGTTACTCGATGCGGGCGCGCCGTTCCTCGAGCTCTCGCAGCTCGCGGCGCACGGCATGTACGGGGGAGATGCGCCGGGGGCCTCGATCATCACGGGCGTCGGCCGCATCGCGGGCCGCGCGTGCGTGGTCGTGGTGAACGATCCCACCGTGAAGGGCGGCACGTACTTCCCGATGACGGTGAAGAAGCACCTGCGCGCACAGGAGATCGCGCGCGAGAACCGGCTGCCGTGCGTCTACCTCGTCGAGAGCGGCGGAGCGTTTCTGCCAGCGCAGGACGAGGTGTTTCCCGATCGCGAGCACTTCGGCCGCATCTTCTTCAACCAGGCCACGCTCTCGGCGGCGGGCGTCGCGCAGATCGCCGTCGTGCACGGCTCCTCCACGGCGGGCGGCGCCTACGTGCCCGCGATGGCCGACGAGAACGTGATCGTGAAAGGCCAGGGCCGCGTCTTTCTCGGAGGCCCGCCGCTCGTGAAGGCGGCGACCGGCGAAGAGATCGACGCGGAGTCGCTCGGCGGCGCCGACGTGCACTGCCGCGAGTCGGGCGTCACCGACCACTACGCCGAGAACGATGCGCACGCGCTCGGCATCGCGCGGCAGATCGTGGCGCGCCTGCGCGCGGCGCCGGACTGCGCACCGCCGCGCGCGCCGCGCGATCCGCACTACGACGCGCGGGAGCTGTACGGCGTCGTGCCCGCGAGCCTGCGGAAACCCTTCGACATTCGCGAAGTGATCGCGCGCATCGTCGACGAATCGATCCTCGACGAGTTCAAGGCGCTCTACGGCTCGACCCTCATCACCGGCTGGGCGCACGTCTGCGGCTACCCCGTCGGCATTCTCGCCAACAACGGGATCCTGTTCAGCGAGAGCGCCAAGAAGGGCGCGCACTTCATCGAGCTGTGCGCGCGCGAGGGCACGCCGCTCGTGTTCCTGCAGAACATCACCGGCTTCATGGTGGGCCGCCGCGCGGAAGAGGGCGGCATCGCGAGCGACGGCGCGAAGATGGTGATGGCCGTGGCCTGCGCGAACGTGCCGAAGTTCACGATCACGCTCGGCGGCAGCTACGGCGCCGGCAACTACGCGATGTGCGGCCGCGCCTACTCGCCGCGCTTCCTGTTCCAGTGGCCGAACGCGCGCACCTCCGTCATGGGCGGCGAGCAGGCCGCGAGCGTGCTCGCGACGATCCGCCGCGACGCGCTGGCCGCGCAAGGAAAAGCCTGGAGCACCGAGGACGAGGAGAAGTTCAAAGCGCCGCTGCGCGATCAGTACGAGACGCAGGGCCATCCGTACTACGCGAGCGCACGTTTGTGGGACGATGGCGTGATCGATCCGCTGGAGACGAGGCGGGTCCTAGGGCTGGCGCTGGCGACCGCGCGCAATGCGCCTGCGCAGGAAACTCGCTTCGGCGTGTTTCGGATGTGAGTGCGATGCAGCGGAGACGTTCACACTTCGTTTCTTCCTTGTGCTTCGCTCGCCTCCGCGGACTACGGCTCGCTGCGCGCCGCGTTACGCATCGAGCACCCGCCTGCATGGGCGCTCGCGGCTTGCGGCACGCACCCAGCCCGCGTTTCGTCGCCAAGGTCCTGTCGCCACTTTGCGACGTCGCTTCGCTTCCAGGCGCGCAAGTTCGAGGCCGCCCGTGATTCAGAAGCTCCTCATCGCCAATCGCGCAGAGATCGCGTGCCGCATCGCCCGCACGGCGAAGCGCCTCGGCGTGCGGGTCGTTGCCGTGTACTCGGAGGCGGATGCGAACGCGGCGCACGTGCGCGCGGCGGACGAGGCGTACCTGTTAGGGCCGCCGCCGCCCGCGCAGAGCTATCTCGACGTCGCGAAGATCGTGGCGATCGCGCAGCGCGCGGGCTGCGACGCGATTCACCCCGGTTACGGCTTTCTCTCGGAGAACGCGGAGTTCGCGGCCGCGGTGGAGAAGGCGGGCCTCGCGTTCGTGGGGCCGCCGGCCAGCGCGATCGCGGCGATGGGCTCGAAGGCGGCGGCGAAGGCGCGCATGGCGAGAGCCGGCGTGCCCGTGCTGCCCGGGTATCACGGCGACGATCAATCGCTGGAGCGCCTCGCGAGCGAAGCGGAGGAGATGGGTTTCCCGCTGATCGTGAAACCGAGCGGCGGTGGCGGCGGGAAGGGCATGCAGATCGTGCGCGCAGCGAGCGAGCTGCGCGCCGCGCTCGAGAGCGCGCAGCGCATGGCGGCGCGCTCGTTCGGCGACGCGCACTTGTTGTTGGAGCGCTACCTGCCGGCGCCGCGGCACGTCGAGGTGCAGGTGTTCGCGGACGCGCATGGCCGCGTGGTCCATCTCCACGACCGCGACTGCTCCGTGCAGCGCCGCCACCAGAAGCTGCTGGAGGAGGCGCAGGCGCCCGGCATTCCCGCGGACGTGCGGGCGCGGCTGCACGCGGCGGCGTGCACCGTGGCGAGTGAGATCGGCTATCGCGGCGCCGGCACGGTCGAGTTCCTGTACGCGGAGCGCGAGTTCTTCTTCATGGAGATGAACACGCGGCTCCAAGTGGAGCACCCCGTGACCGAGCTCGTCACGGGCCTCGATCTCGTGGAGTGGCAGCTGCGCGTCGCGGCTGGCGAGCCGCTGCCGCTCGCGCAGCGTGAGATTCACGTGCGCGGCCACGCGATCGAGGCGCGCGTGTGCGCCGAGGATCCCGCGAAGGGCTTCGTGCCGAGCGCGGGTGCGCTGCGCCTCGCGCAGTGGCCCGCGAACGAGGCGGGCATTCGCGTGGACGCGGGCTTCGAGAGCGGCGACGTCGTGCCCACGCACTACGACTCGTTGTTGGGGAAGGTCGTTGGCTCTGGCGCGACGCGCGCCGAGGCGCTCGCGCAGCTCGGCCGCGGCCTTGCGGGCGTGCGCATCGCAGGCATCGCGACGAACGCCGCGTGGCTCGCGCGCGCGGTCGCGCACGCCGCGTTTCGCGCGGGCGAGGTGACGACCGCGTTCGTTGCCGATCACGGCGCCGCGCTTGCGGACGGCCCGAGCGCAGCGGAGCAGGCCGCCTTCGCGGGCGCCGCGCTGCTCGCTTCGCACGCGCCGCGCAGCGAGCGCGCCTCGCCCTGGGATGCGGCGGATGGCTTCCGCGTGAACCTGCCCGCGCGCGTGAGCTTCCACCTGAAGCGCGGCAAGGACGCGTTCGCCGTGAGCGCGATGCCGCTCTCGCCGCGCGAGATCGCCGCGAGCTGCGCGGATGCGCGCGTCGACGTTGCCGTGTCGGCGCGCGACGGCGAGCTGCTGCGGCTCTCTCCGTTCGATGCGCGCGATGCCGTCGACGCGCTCGTCTCGCATGGGCGCATCACGGTGTGGCGCGGCGCCGAGAGCGCGACGTTCGTGGTGGACGATCCGCGCGAGGTGAGCACGGCCGGCCAGCACGCCGCGGGCTCGCTCGCGACGCCGCTGCCGGGCGTCGTGATTCGCGTCGCGGTGAAGCCGGGCGATCGCGTGAAGGCGGGCGACACGCTCGTGGTGGTCGAGGCGATGAAGATGGAGCACGCGATCCGCGCGCCCCACGACGGCGTGGTGAAGACCGTGAAGTATCAGGCCGGTGAACGCGTGCCCGAGGGCGCGACCCTAATCGAGCTCGAAGCAGACAAGACCGCCGCCTGACCCAAGACCCGTCACGAAATCTTCTCGGGCGTGGGGCGCGCCGGTCTCGAGCCACCGGCCGTTCTCGTGATCGACGACGGCTGGGGCTTCGCGATGAACCCGCCGCTGCCGTAGCTACAGTGCCAAGCCTCTCGCGGAGGCTCGACGTGCAGCTCGAACGCAACGACTACGACGTGGTGATCGCCGGCGGCGGCGTGGGCGGCATGGCGCTCGCCGCGCGGCTCTCGGAGCGCGGCTACCGCTGCGTGCTCGTGGAGAAGAAGCCGCCGCCGGAGTTCCGCCTGGGCGAGTCGCTCGATTGGGAAGCGCCCGTCTACTTGAAGCGCCTCGGGCTCCCCGTCGACCAGTGGGTGCCGCAAGGCAAGGCCACCTCGAAGGCGGGCGCGGTGTGCACCTCGTCGGCGCAGCCGGGCGTCGAGGCCGAGCTCGGCTTTCATCCCATCTTCAAGGCCCTGATGACGCTCGTGGGACGCGGCGCGCCCACGCTCCACGCGAACCGCGAGCTGATCGACATCGACTTGATGGAGAACGCGCGGAAGGCGGGCGCTGAGATCATTCTCGGCAAAGTCAGCGCAGTGGCGGCCGAGGGCGAGCGCGTCGCCGGCGTGAGGCTCGAGGACGGGCGCGTGCTGCGCGGCAAGTTCTACGTCGATGCGACCGGCGCCGCCGCGATGTTCCGCAAGAAGTTCGGCATCGGCTTCGACCCGATCGGCCCGCGCAAAGTGGTGGTGCGGGCGCGCTTCAATCACCGCTACGACGGCATGGGCACGCGCATCCGAACGGACGACACGCTCGGCACCGCGGCGTGGATGTGGGACATCAACGTCTCCGACGACGTGACCGACATCGGCATCGTCGTCGCCGAGAGCGACTTCGTGAAGCTGCGGCGCCACTACAAGACGCTGCAGGAAGTGCTGCTGCACCAGGTGCGCAAACACGACGATCTCGCGTGGCTCGTTCCCTTGATCACTCCCGAGACGCCGATGTGGACGTGCGTCTTCCAGTGCGGCACGGGGCAGGGCTCGAGCGGCCCGAACTGGATCGCGGTCGGCGAAGCCTTCGTCGTCGTCGACGGCATTCTGTCGAGCGGCTTCACCACCGCGCTGCGAACCGGCTTCCTCGCCACCGACATTCTCGAACGCAGCCTCAAGGCGAACGCGTCCGAGCTCGATCCGAAGTGGCGCCGCATCTTCCAAGGCAAAGTCAGCGCCCACATCCACACGATCGACTCGCTGATCGACGTGCTGTGGTACGGCCACAAGCTGCGCGATCACTACCCGCTCTTCATCAACGTCGTCTCGATCCTCTTCTTCAACTTCAACCTCAACCACTTCCACACCCGTTACTGCCCGCGCACCATCCCCGAGCTCTACGCCCTGCGCGGCTTCCACAAGCTGATCGACGCCTTCGTCCGCACCTACGCCCGCGCCCTGATCGGCCTCGCCAACCTCACGGGCAAACGCAACAAGCACTTCAAACCCGACCGCTACCAACAACTCGCCCAGCAAACTCCGGCCTAACAAGCAACAAGCAACGCACGACCCCGCGCGAGTCCTCGACGCGCGTCCGACTCCGAAAGCGAAATTCTGGCGGCTCGATGCCGCCAGAATTTCGCTCTCCTCCCAAGCCCTGAACTCGGGGGACCCAGCCTGTCCGCCTGCGGCGGAGTGGCGGCCCGCGGCGAGGACGGACAGATGGCGGCCGCAGCCGCGGGCCGCCAGGAGCCGCAGGCGGGCGCGCCACACCGGCGCGCGCCTCCCAAACACCAGCGACCTAGCGAGATGAAGGCTCGACTCGAATCGACAGCCGCATCGTCGCCGCAGGCACCCACAGGAAGAACAGCCGCACTTCCCCAACGAGTGCACCAGAAGGGTCGAGCCGTGCCTCGCTCTCGCAACTCATCCGGAATCGCACGCCCCGGTAGACGAGCCAGCTCCGAAAGCGCTCGAAGCGGAACCCAGCGCTCGTCAGCGTGACGTTCGCGCCGAGCGGGATGTCGTCGGCGGTTGCGCGCACGCGATCCGGAGCGACGAGCTCCATGAACATGCGCCGCTCGAAGCTCCAGCCGCTGCCCATCTCGAAGCGCTCGCGCACGATCCAGATCGCGCCGCTCAGCCACTCGCCCGTACCCGTGATCGCGACCGCCTCACGTTTCAGCACCAGCCGCGCGAGCCCGTGCGGGATCAGCTCGCCCGCGCCGCGCCAAGTCCCCGAGAAGAGCGCTCGCGGGTCCACCAGCATCTCGTCAGGCCGCGACGCTCTCGCCAGTCACCGACACGGGCCGCGCCTCGCCGCGCGTGAGCCGGCGGATCAGCGGCGTCGCGATGAACGTGCTCACGATCGCCATCACCACGAGCTTCGTGAACATCGACGGCGGCAGCACGCCGAGATCGAGCCCGATGTTCAGGGCGACCAACTCCATCAGCGCGCGCGTGTTCATGCACGTCGCGATCGCGAGCGAATCCCGCGCCCCGAGCCCCATCGCGCGCGCGCCCACGAACACGCCGCCGAGCTTGCCGAGGAACGCGATGCCGATGACCCCCGCGCACAGGAGCCACTCGTGCGCGTTCCCGAGCGAGCCCACGTCGGTGCGCAGGCCGGTGTACGTGAAGAACATCGGGAGCAGCAGCACGTTCACGAGCGGCGACAGGCGGCGCTTCCACTCCGCCACGAAGCGGCGGTCGTCGTGCAGCGCCACGCCGACCACGAAGCCGCCGATGATCGCGAACACGTGCAGTGAGCTCGTGATCGCCGCGGAGATGAACAGAGCGACGAGGATGACCGTGATCAGGTTCGGCCCGAGCCCGCCATGCTTGGCGAGGCTCCCCGCGATGAAGCGTTTCAGCAGCGGGCGCGCCAAGAACATCACCGCCGCGACGTACGCGACGAGGCCGGCGAGACGCAGCCCGATCCAGCTCGCGTCGAACTGCCCGACGACCAGCAGCGAGATCACGCCGAGCAGCAGCCAGCCGCACACGTCATCCACGGCCGCTGCGCTGATCGTGAGCGCGGCGAGGCGCGTGTGGCTGAGGCCGAGCTCCATGAAGATGCGGCCGAGGATCGGGATCGCGGTGATCGACATCGCGACGGCGAAGAACAGCCGGAAGCCGAACGGGTCGGGCTTCGCGATCTCGGGCATCCGCGCGTAGAAGAAGTCGGCCGTCGCGTAGCCGAGCGCGAACGGCACGGCGATTCCAACCACGGAGATCGTGACGACCTGTCTGCGCTGGGTGCGCAGCACGTCACCGAACTCGAACTCGAGCCCGATCTGGAACATCAGCAGCACGAGGCCGAGCTGCGAGAGGCCGGTGAAGACGGGCGCAGTGAGCGGAGGGAAGAGCCACGCCAGGGCGTCCGGCGCGATGTCGCCGAGCAGGCTCGGCCCGAGCAGGAGGCCGGCGAGGATTTCGCCCGACACGTCGGTTTGCCCGAGTCGGCGTGCGCCCATCGCGACCAAGCGCGTCGCCACGAGAATCACGATCAGTTGCAGGAGGAGGTGCAGCACGAGCTGTTCAGCCGATGCGCCCACCGGGCTCGGATTCATGCGCGGCGATTCCAATGAAGAGCGCGCAGGGTATCGGCTATTTGGCTCGAAGCATTGAAGTTGGCGTGCGCGAGGCCGATGAAGAGCGAATGGCGGACGACCGAGGCGACCATACGCGCACTTTCGTGGTGGAAGCTCGCTCGAGCGACCCCGCGCCTTGTCTCGTGATGATCCGGGGCCCCCAGCTCGGCCGGCGAATCGCGCTGTGCGAGGGATCGCAAACGCTCGGGCGCAGCTCGCAATGCGACATCGTCGTGGCCACGGACGGCGTCTCGCGCCAGCACTGCACGCTGCACGTCGAGCGCGGCACGGTGCGCGTGCGCGACTGCGGGTCGAAGAATGGGACTTGGGTGCACGGGGAGCGTGTCTCGCATGGCGTCACGTCGGCGCTCGCGAACGGCGCGGTGCTGCACACCGGAGACGCCAGCTTCAAGCTGCTCACCCACGGCGACGCGGAGGCCGAGTACCACGAGGCCGTTTACCGCATGCTCACGGAGGACGCGCTCACGCAGGTGAAGAACCGGCGCTTCCTGATGGACGTGCTCGAGCGCGAGGTGGCTCGCGAGAACCGTGGCGAGGGCGGGCTCGCCCTGCTGCTCGTCGACGTGGACGAGTTCAAACACATCAACGACGAGGCCGGCCACGTGTTCGGCGACTACGTGCTGCGCGAGGTCGCAGCGCTGATCGCGCGCTCGACGCGTCGCACCGACTGCCTCGCGCGCTTCGGCGGGGACGAGTTCGCCGTGGTGCTCACCGACAGCACGAAACCAGGTGCGGAGATCTTCGCGGAGCGGCTGCGCGGCCAGGTCTAGCACATGCGCTTCGAGCTCGACGGCAAGACGGTCCCGGTGACGCTCTCGATCGGGGTGGCGTTCTGGTCGCCCGATATCGGGACGCCACCCGCGTTCCTCAATGCCGCCGACATCGCGCTCTACGCGGCGAAGGCGGCGGGACGCAATCGCGTCGCTTCCTGAGCACTCTTCGCGTACACCTCCAGCTGCGCGCTGGAGAACTCCTGTGGCTCGCCCCGATCACTACGTCCCCGCTCTCGGCTTCGACGCGCTCACCCGTTTCTACGATCCGCTCATCGCCCTCTCGTTGCGCGAGCGCAAGCTCAAGACGCGGCTGATCGAGCAGGCGCGCATCGCCGCGGGCCACGACGTGCTCGATGTCGGCTGCGGCACCGGCACGCTCGCGCTGCTCGCGAAGCAGCTCGTGCCGGGCGCGCGCGTCACGGGGCTCGACGGCGACCCGGCGGTGCTCGCGATCGCGCGGCGGAAGCTCGCGCGGGCGGGTGTCGACGTGACGCTCGTGCACGGCCTCGCGAACGATTCGCCGGTGTTCGAGCCGGCCAGCTTCGATCGCGTCCTCACGAGCCTGATGCTCCATCACCTCACGCACGACCAGCGGCGCAGCGCACTCGCAGCGATGCGGCGCTGCCTTCGCCCCGGCGGCGAGCTGCACGTGCTCGACTTCTGGCCCCAGGACGCGCTCCCGATGAAAGCGATCTCGCGCGTGGTCGGCTGGTTCGACGGCGCGGACCGCCTCGCCGACAACTGGGGCGGGCGCTGACCGGAGCTGATGCGCGAGGCGGGCTTCGCGGACGCGGAGGAACGCGGACGCGCGCTCACCCCGTTCGGGAGCGTCTCGTTCTACGCGGCGACTGCGCGGGGCTGAGGCCGGCTAGGCGCGCCGGCGACATCCCAAGAGCGCGAGTCCCGCGGCGCCGAGCAGGCCCGCGAGCACGGGCTCGGGCACCGCCGTGAAGGCGCGGATCTCCCCACCAGGGAAGGCGGTGGTGTGGATGTTGAAGTAGGCCTTGCCCGCGTCCATGCCGGCCTTGAGGGCCGCTTCAGCGCCGGCAGGGGTGCCGCCGCTGTTGGCGAGGAACGTCGCGCCATAGGTCGCAGGGTTCGTAAGGTCGAAGGTGATCGAGAACGTCCCTGATTGGACCCCTCCCGGGAAGGCGGAGCCCGGATCGCCCGCAATTCCCGCGGTTCCGGTGCCGGCGGCTGCCGTGCAGCAGTGCAGGTGGGCCACGCTCGTGTTGGCCGAGAGGCCACTCCACGTCACGTTGATCGCGAGCGTGCGCGCGACGTCGTCGTAGACGGCCGTGCCGCTGCCCGTTCCGGTGGCACCCATCGCTTCGGGGCCGAACGTCAGGTTGTACGTGACCGTCGCGGCTCCGGCGGATGAAGTGAGGCCGAGCGTCGCGAGCAGGGCGAGTGCGAGGTGGCGCATGGGCGGAGCCCTCCACGAAGGGAGTGGGGGCTCGGGGGCGGAAGTGGCACGCGCAAGGGCTCGCATTTGGGACGCAGCGCCCCGCCCAAGGCTCCGTCAGGGCGCGACTTCGCGTAGCTCCGTGATCGTGTAGGCGCCGCCATCGTACACGAGGTGAAACTCGACAGTCTCGCCCACTTCGACGCCCGCGAGCTGCGCCGGCTGCGCCACGGCGAAGTCCATGGTCATGGCCTGCATCAGCCCGGGGATGTCCCCGTGCTCGAGCGTGACCCTCGCTCCATCCGGGGCGATCGCGCGCACGACGCCCGTGCCGTCGCCTTCGTTCGCTGCGCCGCCCACGCACGCTGCGAGCAGCGCGCCCGCGAGGGCGAGCGCGAGTGTCGTGATGCGCATGTCGGTTCCTCCGCGCGCGAGCCTAATCGATCGCGCGCCGCTTCCACGCCGCGAACAGCGCGGGATAGACGAGCAGCTCGAGCGCGAACGAGCTCGCGAGACCGCCCACCATCGGCGCAGCGACGCGCTTCATCACGTCCGCGCCGACGCCGTCGCTCCAGAGCAACGGCAACAGGCCCGCGGTCATCGCCGCGACGGTCATCAGCTTCGGCCGCAGGCGCCGCGCGGCCCCTTCGACGATCGCTTCCTCGAGGTCGTGCTCGCTGCGCATCTCGCCGCGCGCGCTGCGCTCGGCATGCGCGAGGGTGAGATAGAGCAGCATCACGACGCCGGTCTGCGCATCGAGGCCGAGCAGCGCGATCACGCCGACCCAGACCGCCGTCGAGAGGTGGTAGTCGAGCGCCCATAACAACCACACGGCGCCGATCAGCGAGAACGGCACCGCGAGCAGAACGATTCCGGTCTCGACGACCGAGCCCGTGTTCCAAAAGAGCAGCAGCGCGACGAGGAACAGCGTGAACGGCACGACGAGCAGCAGCCGGTCGCGCGTCGTTTCCCACGCTTGGTACTTGCCCGCCCACTCGATGCGCACGCCGGGCGGCAGCTGCACGCCGGCAATCGCCCGCTGTGCGGTCTCGACATAGTCGACGACCGCCTGCCCCGCGACGCCGAGCGTGATCGTGCCGAGCAGCTCGCCGCCCTCGCTGCGCACGAACGCCGAGCCGCGCGCGAAGCGCACGTCGGCAAGCTCGCCGAGCGGAATCTGCGCGCCGCGCGGAGTCGCCACGAGCACGCGCGCGAGGGCCGCGGGGTCTTCGCGGAAGTCGCGCGCATAGCGCACCGAGACCGCGTAGCGCGCGCGGCCATCGAGCACTTGGCCCGCGGGCATGCCGCCGATCGCGAGCTCCGCGGCCTCGTTCGCGGCGGCGATGCTGAGCCCGTGGCGCGCGAGCGCCTCGCGCTTCCACGCGAGATCGAGGTAGAGGCCGCCGGTGAGGCGCTCCGCGACGGCGCTGCGGGTGCCGGGCACTGCGGCGAGTGCGCGCTCGATGGCGACGCTCGCGCGCTCGATCGCCTCCGCATCGGGTCCGAACACCTTGAGCCCTACCTCGCTGCGCAGGCCGGTCGCGAGCATCTCCGTGCGCGTCTGGATCGGCTGCCAGAACAGGTTCGGCATGCCCGGGTAGCGGAGCTTCTCCTCCATCTCGCGCATCAGCTGCGTCGTCGTCATGCCCTCGCGCCACTGCGCCCGGGGCTTCAGCTGAACGACCGTCTCGAACATCTCGAGCGGCGCGGGATCGGTCGCCGTCTCAGCGCGACCGGCCTTGCCGAACACGCTCGCGACTTCCGGGAACGCCTTCAGCTCGCGGTCCATCTGCTGAAGCACGCGCGCGGCGTCGGTCGCAGACATGCCGGGCGTGCCGGTGGGCATGTAGAGCAGGGTGCCCTCGTCGAGCGGCGGCATGAACTCGCGGCCGAGCGCGAGGAATGCGGGCAGCGTCGCGAGCATGAGCAGCAGCGCACCCACGATCACCGTGGCGCGCCGGCGCACGACGAAGCGCACCACGCGCGCATACGCGCCCGCGGGGCGCTGCTGCGCGGGCAGCTCCTCCTCGTGCGGGATGCGCCCGCGGATCGCGAGCACCGCCAGCGCGGGCGCGAGCGTCACCGAGAGGATCGCCGCGCACGCCATCGCGTAGGTCTTCGTGAACGCGAGCGGCTTGAACAAGCGCCCGGCTTCGCCCTCGAGCGCGAAGATCGGCAGGAACGACACGGTGATCACGAGCAGCGCGAAGAACAGGCTCGGGCCGACTTCCTGGAGCGCGCGAGTGATTACGGTCGCGCGCGGCTCGACCTCGCCCGTACGCTCCCACGCGCTGAGCCGGCGGTGCACGTTCTCCACGCCGATGATCGCTGCGTCGACCATCGCGCCGATCGCGACGGCGATGCCGCCGAGCGACATCAAGTTCGCGGTGATGCCTTGCGCGAGCATGGGCACGAAGGCGAGCGCGACGCCGATCGGGATCGTGACGATCGGGACGAGCGCGCTGCGCGCATGCCAGAGGAAGACGAAGATGACGAGCGAGACGATCGCCATCTCCTCGAGCAGCGTGCGCCGCAGCGTCGCCACCGCGCCTTCGATCAGCTCCGAGCGGTCGTAGGTCGGCACGACCTCGACGCCCGCGGGCAAGCTCGTGCGCAGCGCGGCGAGTCGCTCCTTCACGCGCTGAATCACCGCGCGCGCGTTCTCGCCGCTGCGCATCACGACGATGCCGCCCGCCACCTCGCCCATGCCGTCGAGCTCCGCGATGCCGCGGCGCGCCGCAGGCGTCCACACCACGCGCGCCACGTCGGCGACGCGCACCGGGATGCCGCGCTCGCCCGCGCGAATCGCGAGCTGCCCGAAATCTTCAGGAGTGCGCGCGTAACCCCGCGTCCGCACGAGGATTTCATGCCCCGCGGCCTCGATGCTGCCGGCGCCCGCATCGGCGCTGCCCGCGCGCACCGCGGCGAGCACCTCTTCGGCCATCACCCCGAACGCGCGCAGCCGCGCAGGATCGAGCTGAACCTCGATCTGCTTCGCCACGCCGCCGAGCGAGGCGACCTCGGCCACGCCCGGCACGCTCGCGAGCGCGTAGCGCACGCGGAAGTCCTGCAGCGCGCGCAACTCGGCGAGATCTCGGCTGCCGCTGCGGTCGATCAGCGCGTAGGAGTAGACCCAGCCCACGCCGGTCGCGTCCGGCCCCAACAACGGGCGCACGCCTTCGGGCAGTGCCGCGCCGATGCCCGAAAGCCGCTCGAGCACGCGCGTGCGCGCCCAGTAGAGATCGGTGCCGTCCTCGAAGATGACGTACACGAACGACGCGCCGAAGAAGCTCTGCCCGCGCACCGCGCGCGCGCGCGGAACCGAGAGGAGCGCGCTCGAGATCGGGTACGTGAGCTGATCCTCGACGAGGTCGGGGCTGCGGCCCGGCCAGTCCGTCGTGACGATCACCTGCACGTCCGAGAGGTCCGGAATCGCGTCGAGCGGCGTGCGCGCCACGCTGACGACGCCGATCAGCGCAGCGACTGCCGCGAGCACGATCGTCACTGCGGGCTGCCGCGCACACGCGCCGATCAGGCGCGCGATGAGACCGTCGTTCGGCGCGCTCACCACGTCTCCAGCGCCGCGCGCAGCCGGCTCTCGGACGCGACGAGGTAGGTGCCCTCGCTCACGACTTCCTCGCCGCTTGCGAGGCCGCTGCGAATCTCGATCGCGTCGGCAGTCTCGAAGCCGAGTGTCACCGCGCGCGGCTCGAAGCGTCCGCCACCCTTCGCGACGAACACGAAGCTGCGCTCGCCCGCGCGCAGCACCGCGCTGCTCGGCACCGCGAGGCCGTCGCTCGCCGCGACGTCGATCTCGACGCTCGCCCAGGCGTCGGGCCGCAGCGGTGCGGGCGCAGCGAGCGCGATGCGCGCGGCGCCGGTGCGCGACTCCGCCGTGAGCTGCGGGAGCACGCGCGCGACCCGCCCCGCGCGTGGCTCGGCGCTGGTGTCGCCGGCGAGCGCGATGCGAACACGCGTGCCTTCGCGCACGAGCGCGAGATCGCTCTCCGGAATCGCGGCCTCGAGCCAGACGCGCTCGCTCGGCGCGATGCGGTAAAGGCGCTCGCCCGCGCTCACGGCGCCGCCGGCCACGACGTTCTTCTCGAGCACGAAGCCGCTCGCCGGCGCACGGATGGGCAGGGCCTGCAGCGGCTCCGTGCGCTGCGCGATCGCCGCGACGTCCGCGCGTGCGATCCCGAGCTGTGCGAGGCGCCGCTCGGCCGCGCGCACGAGTGCGTCCGAGCGCTCGGCGCGTACCTCGCCCTCGGCGCGCGCACGGCTCGCGAGCGCCTGCTGATACTCGCGCTGCGCGGCGTAGAGGTCGGGGCTGTAGAGCGTGAGCAGCGTTTGGCCGCGCGCGACCGGCTCGCCCACGGCCGTGACCGCGACGCTCTCCGCCCACCCCGAGACCTTGGGCGACACGTCCGCGAGCGCGCTCTCGTCGAACGTGACGCGCGCCGTGGCACGCAGCGTGCGCGCAAGCGACTTCACTTCGGCGCGAACCGTGCGCACACCGATCTGCTGGAGACGCTCCGCGGGAAACGAGAACGCTCCCGGCGATTCGCCGGACGCAGGAGTCGTTGGGGACGCGGCACTGCTCGCGCCCGCGGCCGCGAGGCGCAGGCCGGGGCTGCCGACCGTGAGGGAGCCCTCGGCTTGCAGCGCCTCGCCGCCGGGCGCGTGCGCGGTGATCGCCACCTGCCAGGTCCCGCCCATCTCGAGGCCGAAGTCGGCGCGGTAGCGCCCCTCGCCGAGATCGCTCACGCGAGCGGGGCCGCCCATCTCCGGCATCGCGCCCATCGCGTGCATGCGCACGTCAGCCTCGAGGTGCGCGCCGCTCACCGGTGCACCGCTCGCGTCGCGCAGCGTGACCTCGAGCTGGTTCTCGCCCACGCGCAGCGCCGCCGGGGTGACGCGCGCTTCGAGCGCGAGCGTGCCGCTGCGCACCCGCGCGGGCTCGGAAGCCTCCGGTGCACAGGCGAAGAGCGCGGCCGCGCAGACGAGAGTGATTAGGGTCCGGCTCATTGCACGTCCTCCGCGCCGCTCTTCCCGAGCGCGCGATTCAGCTCTGCAGCGCTGCCGCTCAGCGCCACGAGCGCCTCCGCGGCTTCGAGCTCCGCCTCGTACCACGCGCGCTCGGCTTCGATCGCGTCGCCGAACTCGCCGCGGCCCGCGGCCAGCGCCGCGCTCGCGGCTTCGAACTGATCGCGCGCTGCGGGAAGGATCTGCTCGCGCACGATCATCAGGCCGTGCTCCGCCTCGGCGAGGCGCTCGCGCGCGATCGCGACCGCGAGCGAGGCCTCGCTCTGCGCGCGCTCGAGCTCGAGCTCCGCCGCTTCGCGCTGCGCGTCCGCCTCTGCGATCTCGGCGCGCCGCCGCGCGCGCGCGAAGGGCAGCTCGATCTCGACGCCGAGCATCGGTCGCATCTCGCGCTCGTCCCACATCGCGTCGTAGCCGCCCATCAGCGTCACGTCGGGAATGCGCGAGCGACGCGCCAACGTGGCCTCGGCGGCGCGCGCCTCAGCGCGGGCCGCCCCGGCGCGAAGCTCGGGCCGCTCGGCATCGCCGCTCGCCTCGCGCGCGGGCGTGAACGCATCCGGGAACGCCGGCAGCGCGGCGTCGGGCGCGCGGTGCAGCAGCGCGTTCAGCTGCGCGAGCGCGATGCGGTGCTGCGTGCGCAGCGTGATTTCGCGGTGCTCGAGTCGCGCGGCCTCCAGCTCCGCGGCGAGCGGAGCCTGCTGCGGCGCAGCGCCGGCCTCATAGCGCGCGAGCGCGGTCTCGCGCAGGTCCTCCACGAGCGCGCGGTGCGCGGCGTTCAGCGCGAGCGACCGCTGCGCGAGGAACGCCTCGTCGTAGAGCTGCGACGCCGCGAGCGCGAGGTCGAGGCGCAGCGCGGCGAGATCGAAGCGCATCGCCTCGGCGTCGTGCCGCGCCGCGCGTCGCGCGAGCCCGCGCTTGCCCCAAGCGAGCAGTGGCTGCGCGACCTCGAAGCCGTAGCCCGTGCGCGGTCCCTGCCAGAGCGACTGCGGCGCGAGCGTGGCGCGCAGCATCGGGTCCGCGAGTGAGCCTGCCGCGC